>OJQQ01000027.1_pt1 | contig 158910 bp, 193 predicted proteins | sample 1599021 | NCBI WGS metagenome assembly OJQQ01 (sample SAMN03922521, study PRJEB24848) | human gut metagenome | isolation source: stool sample | host: Homo sapiens | place: Germany | collected 2010-02
GGCGTATGGCTACGTGGAAATCATAAGAATTTCCATGGATATAAATTATATAGGAACTGGTTAGATGCCGAATTGGTGTGTAATCATATGGTTACAGATTGATGCCACGATGGGGAACTGGGGCGGCTGCGGTGAGGCCGGGCTGGCCTTGTCGCAAATCCGTCCGCCCTTCCTTATTGGCACAATAAAAAATGGTATGGATGAAAAGGTATTAATAAAATTGCAAGATGATGCCTTGTCTTATTTGTATAATAATATTACAAAGGATGAGGCTTATTATATCCTCACGACTGATAAGGATATAATAGAGGTTCTTATGGCCAACAAAGAAGACGGGGGTAAGCGTATCAAGATACTCGATGGAATATACGATTGAGAAAGATGATACGTTGCTGTTGTTTGATACGGATGGGCTGATTGATGCTTGTCTGTTAGAGGTAAATTATGGCGGTGTATCTATGTATTTTAGGTTAAGGGATGTGGATGATATTATGTCTCGTAGGATCGGGCAGAAGGTGATGGAATATCCATATATTAAGTTACAACTTGACAATATCCCGGCTATAGAAAAGTGTAGGGCTATTTTTGAGATCACCGGACATAGGATGGATGATGACAAAGAGAGAATAGATTTTATGTTTGTTTATTTTATGGCAAGATTATGCGTGTAAGAAGAACTGTAAAAGAGAAGGATGTTATAAAGATATTGGTATTTGGATGTGATAGGAGGCTTATTAAATCAGCAATGGATTCTGGGTTTAGAAGCATGTCGGCGGTATTATCTTACGCTAATTGTATGGCGGGGGATAAACCTGTGAATCATATTCGGATATCAAATGAGAGTCGTGGATGGTGTGGCTCATATACCTTATATGGGAAGGAAATAGATTAGTCGGATAGTGAACAACAAAGGAGGTGCATATGAATAATATTATAACAAATGCCAATGGCGTGAAAGTAAAAGTAAGAGTATATGATTTTGGCGATGAAGTGGCTGATAGATATACCATAGTATATGTAAATAAAAATATAAAGGATGGTTATGGGGTGGTGTATTATCCTGTTTTCTCATGTAGTGAGGATCCATTCCATCCATTAGGAGTGGGGATGTATGCGGGAGATTATTATCCGCATAGAAGTCATATGTACAATTTTGGTAAAAGAGTGAAGGATATAGATTCACTGCCAAAGAAAGTGATTGAATTTATAAAATATATTACACGATGAACGAAATAACTTACAACAATTACGATTTGGTTGCTTTCGGGCAGAATGGAGAAGTGGTAGTAGCCGTAACATTCTACAGGTATTACAAGAAGAAAGCTAAGGGCGAGGTTAATTATAGATGGAGAACCAGATGCCCGGAGCTGGTGGATAAGATCGTAAAACACCGTACCAAGGTATTTACCGGTCAACTTATCCAGTTAGCGAAAGCGTATGGGGAGAAAAAGGTTATAAAATATCAAAAGGAGGAGGAAGGAGTATGTCAAAATACGATAGAGACGCTATAGAGATATATATACTGGATCATATAGATACAGATAATTATGGTAAGCAGTTTAAATACGATAGGGAATATATGTCTTTTATGCTTAGTGTGTTCAAGAATGAGTATAAAGAACATATCAAAAGGGATGGAATTAAGAAGGCTTTTGAGGATTACATAATGAGCGTTCCGTCTATATTCAGGATTCATATAGCGGATTGTGATATTAGATATTTATTACGTTCATGGGGAGTGGAGTTTGATGAGGATGATGATGAGATATACATCTTATACAAGAAGATCATAAGAGAGGTCTTTTTTAAGATGTGTGAGGATATGAAAGTTTGTTAATGTTGAACCAAACCTTGGCGGGGCGGAAGGATATATCATGATCGTACGTGTACGGATATGATCCGGGGTCGGTTCCCGGCGCCTTGGCACAACTTAATTAAATATAGATAATATGGACAATGTTTTAAAAAGAGCGGCAGCGGAACTGAAAGAAGCTGGTTGCAGGGTTTTTGCGTGGCAGGATGATACTTATAATAGAAGTTGGAGTAAGGGTGATTATACGATGTTGTATTACGCCTTCCCTGATTCGCCTAACATCGGGTATCTGAGTCGTGGGGAATATGGGATGAGCGTAGCATATAGTAGAGCCTATATACCGAGCCGTGGAAGTGGATCGGGATGTCGTGTCAAGGAGGAAGCTACGTTTGACCTTGAGACGGCGTTAGACGTGCTGAACGGACCGTTACCTAGGTGGTGTAGGTCTTATGGGGTTTATCCAAAGCAGTACGATAATATTGATAAATGGTATAATAGCGATAATCATAACAAAAAATTATTTAAGGAAATTTGATATGGAAGTAAAGGATTGGGAGAGTTTGGTTTTGAATACAGAAGTAGGAATGCACTGTTTTGTTACATTAGCTGACGATAAGGATATTAGCAGGGGATATGCGCAAATCAGACGCGCGGAGCATTTCGGATATAACATCTGCTTCACCCGGTTATATGGAAATAAGTTTTATTTCGAAAAAATAAAAGAAGGTCGTACACAACAATATATCAATAGGAGGAAATGATATGGTGATAGAGTTTGATTTTGAGATATACAAAAACGGAGATTACGATAAGGTATATCTCCGCAACGGGAAAGAGCCAAGAATATTATGTGATAATGGGAAGGGTAATCGTCCTATAGTCGTGATGGTTGAGGATGATAACGCGGATGATTATATTATTCTACGTTATAACGAAACTGGCAGAAGGAATATCAATAGTCAATCGAGTCTTGATCTCATGTTATCTGTAAAAGAACGGGAGCCAGAATTATGGGTTGTCGTTATATCTTACATGGATAATAAGGATAAGAGGCAAAAGATGGTCTTGCCTAATTTTTTCTCAAGGAATATAGGAGGAAATATATATCTTCAAGGAAGCTCTAAATCAAGTGTATCATATTATGTTGATAAGTTAGAAGAAGATAAGTGCTTCGATGAGCTATGCGAGAAGATAAGGGTAAAAAGAGATCGTATTTATAACATGGAAATAATATCACTATCAGATGACGAGGCGACAGTTTAATCAGTTGATAAATGAGCTAGACGGCAAAAGCCCGTTTATCGTATTACATAGGGATGCCGTTGCGCCTAAATACGTGGGCGTGGAGGTGTCGAAGGATGGGATGGTATACAGATATGCGATAATAGGGATAAACGATGAGTATAAGGCTAAAAAAGCCCTTATTTCGAAAATATTAGGCATAGCTAGTTACCTAAATGGCAATAAGCCCTTAAAAAAGGGTTAATTAGATGTATTTATGACCTGCGGCATCATATACGATATAATGCCATAAATGACGTTGTATAGAGGATATGTATGATAATATGATAGATAACGCATTCGTGTCTTGATATCATAATATTATGCCATTATATCCTCTTTTTGTATAAAAAAGATAACAAATGATACAAACATCTTGAATATGGATGAAATTAAGATAGGAGCTGAAATTGTATTTAATATAACCGGCAACCATAATATAGGATATGCCAAAGGGGAAAAGTATATCGGGACGGTGTTAAGCAAGGATCACCGATCACGTCTTTATGTACGGACAATAGGAATGCCTAGGGCTTGTATTGATGAGCGGGATGTAGAGTGGGTTATTGATCCAGATGGGGATTTTGATATGGATGAGGCGATCCCGAATCCTGTGGCAAGGGAGTTGTATAAGTTGATGGGTAGGTACGTTTATACGTTCGGTAGGTCTCATGAAAGTATCAATGGCTATATCGTGTACGAGTGTATGATGATGGGCAGGGATTTAAGATATAATGTTATGTATGCGTTGCATAATCATGGATTTGAGATACGGCATATTGATAGTTATTCTTGGTGGATGACCAATGAGAGGTTGATGTCCGAGGTGACATACACGGAGGGTGATATTCATATAATTGTTCATGAGTGCATGGAGGATTATGTGAATAACGTGAAATTCGGGGAGGAGTTTTATAAAAACAAGGGAACGTGATAAGATACTTACTTGTGATGGCGATGATAATATTAACACCGCCAAAAGGAAACGGAGGCATGCCCCTCGCCCCGAAGCCGGCAGTGGTCGAGGCACGGGTATGGGATAAGCTGGCGGCCGCCCTATCTTTCGTGGAGTCAAGGGATGACGATCGGGCGTACAACGCCACTTCAGGGGCGTTAGGGAGGTGGCAGATGAAAAAGGTGTATGTAGATGAGGTTAATAGGATATTGTGTCTTAAACGGGAGAAAAAGCGGTATAGATACGATGATAGAACAAATCCTGTCAAGGCTAGGGAAATGTTCGAGATATATCAATCTCATCATAATCCTAAAAAGGATATAGATCGGGCTATAAGATTGCATAGGGGATTACATTCCCCTAAATATATTAAGGAGGTTAAACGTAAATTAAGGGAATAATATGGATCGTGAGGTATTAATAAGTATCATTAATAGAGGTAGAATAAGGTTTATCCCAGTAAGAAGATGTTTCTTATGCAATGAATATGTAGGATATAAATTCGTTAGGATGTGTGATGGAAGTATGATACCGGTATTTTCTAGTGGATGTAGGTGTTGTGGCATAAATAATGGGACGCTATCAGAAAGGACTTGGGATGAGGTGCTTGATCTTGTCAAAACGGTACAAAATAAGCCTATGAATGAGAGAACGGAGGAAGATGAATTTATATTAAATAGTTTAATATAAGGAGGTATTGTATATGAAATGGGTGATAATAAAAGGCGTAAGGTATCCTATGTCCGTGGTGTCGGCATTCGCCGCATATTACGGGAACAATCCGTTTCTGAAGATACGGATAAGGAGCAAATATCACATAATTTCTTTTGATAATTTCGATTGTTTGAATATCCAGATAAGGTATTTGACTAACAACTATCCTGACTTCGTGCAGATAGGAAATTGGTATATATCCAAGAAGCAGGTGATGTCGTGGGGGCCCAAGGGGCAGGCCGTGGACGGATCGGGCTGGGTTATATCCTTCACCCTGTCCTTTGGTTTGGAGAACAGTACTCAAATTAAGTTCGACAAGGAAGAGGAGTATCAAAGAGCTTTAGATAGTTTAAATGAGAAGTTCAATGTAAGGTGATTATATACCAATTTACACCAAAAGCGTAAAACAATATACATTTGTACGAAACTTCATACTGGGTATCACCAATACCCTCTACCGGTTGCTCAAAAGTGAGATCGCCGGATTCTTTTACTAAACAAAACGTTTTTGATTTTACTTACCCAACGAATATTTTTTTAGGGTAAAACCTTATATCAAAGACCTCTTTTACCCAATCGTCTTGTCCGAAACAAGGAACTATATGATTCGATTGAGTGAGACAAAGTTAGAAAAGAAGAATATGAAATTAAATAACATCTGTATGTTTTATAACATATCTGGTGTAAAATAGTATATAATCGCCCAAGACTATAATCTTTGTTTTCTGCCGGGAGATAAAATAGAAGATTTGACAATGGATGAGACAGATGGATTTGTGGATACCACCGGTATAGTGACATCTATAAAATCTAAGGATGTAGTGGAGTTTTATGTAGAAAACCCATTCGTAAAGATAAAGGATGAATGATATCTGAATCTGGATTGTGGTGGTTCGTGAGAATAGCCACAATCATATCTCTAAACGTGAACATAAGGAGGTACGTATGTCATTCGATTGACATTAGGGATCTAGTTATATTAAAAGAGGAGGAATTATGAAAGAGATTGTATTAAAAGTGTATAAGTTTGATGAACTGTCAAAAGATTCACAAGAAAGGATCATAGAGCGTGAGCGCTGGAATGTAATGGAGCAATGTATGGATGCTTATAGTATAGACTATCAAGAGTCGATGAAAGCCTTTGAGGATATGACAGATACTAGGGTTTATGGTTGGGAAGTTGGATACGAGAGATATGATTTTAGTTATGAGTTTAAATACAAGGATCCTATTTATGAACATCCTACAGATTATCATCGTGATATATTCCCTGAGAATCTATGCGGTAAATTATTGTTCAGGTATATCAATAACAACATTATGCCACATATCACGAAAGGTAAATATTATTCTATAGGTAAATATATAGATGGGAAATATACTTACAAGTGCAGACGCAGTCGGGTAATATTGGGATACGAAGACAATTGTCCATTAACAGGGATGTGTTATGATTATTATCTTCTTAAACCAATAATTGATTATTACGATACTTGGTGTACTTACCCGGAGGATTTCTCTTTAGAGGATTTAATAGAAAAATGTTATAATAATTTTTTCAAGGCTTGGCATGAGGAATATGAGTATTGGGCTGAAGATGAAGATGCGATACGTGAGAAGCTTCATCATAACCAGTATGAGGACCAGCTTTATTATGAGAATGGGGAAGCGTATGCCGGTCCATTGAATAAAATAGAATGAAAAGGTAGTAATTGTAAATTGATAAAGTTATGAATATAGAGATAATAAGATATAGGCTTCCGATTTATTGGATTGGGGCTTTGATTAATGGTGACTACGCTGGAATATCTAATGAGGAAGCGCAAGAAATTGATGACTTTGTAAAACATGCAGATGGTTGTCCAGTTGGTGTGGATTGGGAAACAGAAGGTTTTTATTCGTATAATGACGCAAACGCTATTGGCGGAACTTGTGTCGATGTTATTTTTAGCAAGTATAATCAATAGTTAACACTCAAAACTTAATAAATATGGACAATAGGATGATCGCTCATTTATGGGCAAACGAAAAGAAAGAATCTGCAAATGGTAGTAATTTCTTCTTTGAAGGTGAAAGTATTTATTCTTATGGCTATCACTTTGAGGCCGGAAGAATCGTAAGAAATAAGCGTGGTGAAAAAGCGTATTTGATTAATAGTATACATTATTCCTCTACCACGAGCAAACATCAATATTTTGTTCGCAACGCAATACCAACTGACTCAAAGGTATTTTCTGTTGGATATAATATGTCAAATACCGGTAATATGGCATTTGTCACCAGTAAATTGGAATCCATTAAAGATGCTATTGAAAAATACAAGAAGGTCAGAACTGAATTGCCTTATCATAATGTTTGGGGAGTATTTAGAAATATGATGGATTATATCGAGTTCTTCGATATGGGAACTCCCCAGCGTCTTCTTAAAAAGAGTGCAAATGACTGGCTTGGAACTAATCATGAATTGTCACGAGAATCAGATAAGGTTAAACGTGAATATGTCCGTGAATTAAAACGTATTTTCCAGATATTATTGGACTATCAACCACTGGAAGTGCTTGGGACTGTAAATGTGATTGTTGATGAAGTATGTGGAGAGGGTACGTGGATTAAATACCTAGAAAGAATCAAAAGATTTGAAAAGAGTAGAGAAGAAAAAGAAAAGATAAAAATAGAAACATATAGAAAGGAACAAGAGGCTCGTAACAAAACGTTGAAAGAACGGGTACAAATATGGAAATCTGGTGAGATTTCACAGTTGTACTATCATTGTTCTAATAATGACCAGCCGAACGTGTGGCTGCGTGTTAAAAACGGCAAAATAGAAACCAGCAAGGGTATTAAGATAACGCGAACTGAAGGTGAAAGACTTTGGCGGTTAATTAAGACCTTTCATAATGGAGGTCAGTTCAAGCACGATTTAGCATTGGATGTAACCGGCCACAGATGGGCGTTCAATCGTTATGAAAACGATATACTGACTGCCGGATGTCACCGGATAGCGTATAGCGAGATGGAAGGTGTTGCGAGACAATTAGGATGGGATTAAACAGATATCAACTAACATTTGAGAGCTATGGCAATCACTATCAGGTTTACGGGAGAGGCATCCAAGATGTCATGGGTGGCGTTACCGGTGGAGCCGGCGTATATGGGTAGGCGGTCGGGGAAGCGGGGCGTCCGCTCATGCTTTGTGGTGCAAGGTTGTATATAATTACCTATTATAAATATCAGCAAGTCGAAGATATGGGATGACTGGTTGCAGCTTACGCAATATTTCCCGAATAGGGATAGTAGATATTACGAAGCCGCCTATGTCTGTTACAATGCCTACGATTCGCCAACAGAAGTGTATAGCGGATTTGGGGAAACAGAGGCGGAGTCAAGGGCGATGCTTCTCTTTGATTTGTTGAAAAAGAAGATATTGACACCTGATGGTTTGAATTTAAAGAAAGTGGATAGGAGAAAGGAATATGAGAACGAATTTAAATAGTACAAGTATGAGAAACACATGTCCAGAATTCCCGCTTTTCGGTGCGAATTATCCAGACGCGACTTGCATAAATGGCATATTGTATGATCTGGATAATGTAGGTGATGATGGTGTTCTAATCAAGCCATCGGAAGAGATTCCATGCCCATTCTGCCGAACAGAGGAGTTTATCAGATACGATCCATTCAATAAAGAGTATAGCATGGATAGTGAAGAGGATATAAGAGATTGGTATATGAGCTATATTAATGAAATGAGAAATAAGTATGGGGGAAAATAAGAAGAAACAAACACCATGCCGGAACTTGAAAGATTGGCATACGAACAAATGAAGGAGGTAAACGATGGAGACAGTAAGATTATCAGATTACTCTTCTTATGATAAAAACAAGGGAGGAATACAAAAATTGCGTCACAAATTCAGGAATCAAATACTTGAATATTGGGGAGAAGATACCGGGATCCTAATAGGAACAACCATGGTATATGAAAGACATTTGTGGAACGAGGAAGTTAAAGTAATATGATTATGGATGATAATAAGATAATAGAAGCGGCTCAATTGATAGCCAACTCCTCAGCGGCCTTAATAGAGGCTATGGGGATGATGAGTGAGAATATAGAGAGAGCTAATAGGGGCGAGTCTTTGGCGTATACCGAGGAGGCCTTTAATAAAGTGATTACGGATAATGGGATAGATTATAATAGTGTTATAAGTAGAGGTTGGATATGAGAAATGGAGGAAAAAGATCATGGAGAAAGCAGTTAAAACAGATATGGAGTATAGGGAGATATTGGAGAAATCATTATCAGCTATTCAATATCTAAGGATACATGGATTCTCGACATACATGGAATCGGAGGGGATTGTAAATAGGATAATGATGTTCAAGGATAAGAATGAGATGAGAGATCAAAAGATCATATCAATTTAATAGAACTAATTATGATAGTAGAGTATAAGTGTATTGATGTTTACAAGAAGCCGGAGAATCCAATGGAATGGTTGCCGTGTCCACGATGCGGCCTCCGGCCTCTGGTCTGGGAGTTCGATGACGGGAGGGCTACGGCGTGCGGATGCGGGACAGACTGTTATACCCATTGGAGCGTACAAGCGGAAAGTATTATGTCGGTTATAAAAAGATCGGATAGTGGTCATTCGGCTGAGGCATATGATATTGATGAGCTTAAAAATAACTGGAATCATTGGGTGAGGACAGGAGAGATACTGTTTACGCCGGGAAATGGGAGATGGTAATATAATTAATAATTGGTATATAATTACCTTTTGGGAATAGTAATTTAAGGAGGATATTTATGGCATATTTAGCAGTTAATAGAAACGGAGAGGAGCTTGTGTTTAATGATTGTCCTATCTATGATAGGGTAGAGGACACATGGAAAATACCTATGCTTAGATGGGAACTTGTTTATGATGATCCAGATGATCATAGCGCGGGTGTTCATGAGGATGAGGTAAGGGATGATGATTATGGTGTAACATTACCCAACGGAACAATCGAGAGAATAATAGGTGGTCCATTGACTTTCGCCAATGAGCCAATAGAAATAGTAACAATAAAAAGCCATGAGTAAAGAATATAAAGCGATAAAGAATTATATCCATAATGAGCTTGGACTTACCAAGGAAGATATAATCAATGCAATTAGATCTGATATAAGACAATATGTTGAGAGGTGTATACGTAATACTTACGGGAATGATAATAATTTAGAGCGGTGGATTAAGGTTATGGTGGAGAATGAGCTTCAAAACAGAGATTTTAACATCGTTTCGAGGATGGTAGAAAAGGTATTACGAGATAAGATGTTGGATAATATAGAGATTATTGTAAGAAACAAGGATATAAATGATTGAGGATATGAATGATAAGGATATTTTAGATAAGGCAAGAATGGAGGGCATGAACCAAGGGATATGGCTGGCGGTTCAGGAGCTAGCCCACGCCGGGAGATGGACGCAAGCTGCGGAGGAGCTGGTATCTTCTTGTGGATTGACCGAGGATGAATGTAGGAAGCTGCAAGAAGAAAGCGAATCATTCAATGATGAGATGATTAAGTTTAGGTAATTATATACCAGTTTACACCTCCCTATAAAAAGATAGACAAATCTCATTTTTATTGACCGACCCTATGATAAAGCATTAAAAAGTATGTCATAGGGTTGTTTGCGTTTCTAAATATCTATATCTTTGCCCCACGTATTAGAATAAAGACGTAGAAGCGTTAAGATATTATCTCGTATTTGAAATCTGGACAATTTCAACCACTCGGGATAATAGACAAAGATGCCTCCTACGCCTATGTTGTTATATTTATACCTCTAGGGGCAAACTATACACAATCATAAGGCGTGGGGCTGTTTTTTGTTATCGAGTGGTGGGCAGTCCAGAGCCTCAAATACGGTAACATCCAATAGTCCCCACGCTTCTTTTATTTAGGAACCACCGAACGAAGGGGACAGGGAGGACAAAAACAAACACACAATGAAAAAAGCATTCTTATTTATCAGTACGGCATTCTTGTTATCAAGTTGCGCAGCGGTAAAGTCTCCGGTAACAGGTTATGTTTATCAAGAGACTCAATCACCAGTCTCGGTAACTTCAAATCCTTTAGGATCTAAGAAAGGAGAGGCTACGGCAACAAGCGTCTTGGGCTGGTTCGCATTCGGGGACGCAAGCGTACAAAAAGCGGCTAAAGACGGCGGTATCACAAAGATCAGTCATATTGATCAGAAGTCAACAAGCGTCTTAGGGCTGTTCGCCAAGTATACGATAACGGTTTATGGGGATTAACATGAAACGTATCATATACTTATTAGCGGTATCATGTTTCCTGCTTATTTCTTGCCACGATGACGATCGTTTTAGTGTCGAAAATGTAGTTGGCAATAATACCTCTATCGTAGGAATGTGGCTTCGAGAAGCAGGCAAAGAACAAATGGTATATGCGTTCTTTGAAGACGGGACTGGGTATGAAAAAACAACTGATAGAAGAAACAATACTGTTAGCGTAGATGGATTCACATATGAATTTGATCCAAATACGATGAGTATAGTTTTTGATAAGGAGTTTGATAATGCAATATACTCAGAGTGGACCGTGGAAATGAAAGGAAAATCTTATATGATCCTAACACATCACGGGATCTGGGACGCAGGGCACGGCTTAACACATGAGGATACTTACTCATTCGAGCTATTCAGAATAATGGATGAGTAGACTAAACAGTAAAATTAAAAGATAAGCGGGATTAGATTTAGGCTAGTCCCGCTTTTGTTTTATCATATTTATTAACTTTTAAATCACAATTATGGCAACTAAAAAAGAAATTTTAGAATCAGAGGAATTACTCCAAAAGAAAAGAAAATCGTATTATCTTTCAGATGAAGGATTTGAGAAGTATAAAAAATTCCTGTCAGATCCTAATCAAAAGAAATTTTATTTTAAAGGATATTATTATATAGAAGTAACAGAACAAGATAATGGCGAGCTATCCGGTATAATGGGAAGGGTCGTCTTTTAATAGAGATCCTTTAATAAATTCTTCTGAATATTTATATTCAATACCAACAAAATTAAAATGCTTTCTTAAATAACAATCTATATGATATATAAAATCTGTATTTATAGATGAATCAACAATAATATAATGTGATTCTTTACCATTACTTAATGGTATAACAGAATGAAGATCAAGCCCATTAGAGATATATGCATCAAATTTGGGTTCATCAATAGATCTTTCTACTTCATATAAATCTTCATACATAACATTAGATTTTAAAGTTTGTTTTCAAATATAGCGATCTTATTTCTAAACAATCCCAATTAAAACTAAAATAACTTTAACTAGATTATGTTAGACTATAGTTTGATTGCTGGTTTGGAACGAATTTATTATCTTTATAGGGTAAAAATCAGAGTGTTATGTTTGAAATGAATCATTTTAAATCTATCGATGAGTTAGTGAAGTTCTTCCCTACCGAGCAATCATGTATTGATTTTTTGGAGAGGCAGAGATGGGGTGATCATGTCGTGTCTCCATACGATCCAGACTCAAAGGTTTATAAATGCAAGGGAAACCGATACAAGTGCAAGAATACGGGGAAGTATTTCAACGTCCGGACAAACACGATCTTCGAGAACACGAAAGTGTCGTTGAGGAAATGGATGTTGGCTTGCTATATCGTCATAAACGCTAAGAAGGGTGTCTCTTCCGTTCAGTTGGCTAAGTTCATTAACGTAACACAAAAGACGGCTTGGTTTATGTTGCAACGTATCCAGAATTGTTTCAATATAGATGCCAGTCAATGTCTAAACGGAGAGGTTGAGGTAGATGAGACTTATATAGGGGGATTGAATAAGAATAGGCATAGTAGTAAGAAGGTAAGAAACGCAAGAGGCAGGAGTTGTAAGGACAAGGTTCCGGTATTTGGTATGCTACAAAGAGAAGGCTTTGTTATAGCCAAGGTTGTTAATGATACTAAAGCCGGAACTTTGATTCCGATTATAAACGATGTTGTATGCCCGGGATCTACAATCTTCTCGGATGAATGGCAAGCTTATAGAAACTTAGATCCTAACCTATACGATCACGGTGTAGTCTATCATAAGAAAGGCGCTTACGTCATTGGGAATAGACATACTAATACGATCGAAGGATTCTGGGGACACCTAAAAAGAACATTGAAGGGTGTCCATCATTGGGTGTCTAGGAAACATCTACAAAGATACGTGGACTCATCAGCTTTTAGGTATAATACCAAACATCTTTCCGAATATGAAAGATTCGACGTACTTTTGCAGAATATCGGACACCGATTAAGGTATTCACAGTTAAAAAACGTAGCGGCATGAAAAAAAAGAAAGACCTAGAAGATATAAAACATACTTGGAAATGTAATTCTTTAGAAATCGAGAAGGAGATGAAGAGAATAGCTGATAACATATTCGGCTATAATCCGAAAACAGATCCCCGTGATCCTCTTTTTCGGAAAACTCTTTCTTGGAGCGTTAAAAAAGAAGGAAAGGGAAAGAAAAATGAGAAAAACGATTGAATAATAAAAGGATACATAACCATGTATCCTTTTATTATTTTAGTGATAGTGTAAAGTAGTATATAATTACCTAAGTTTATTGACAATATGTTTGGACGTGAGAATATGATAAGTGAAGGCAGTACTATAAGTGAAAACGATACTATATGTATAAATATTAAGTATCATAAAATAGGGGAAGTCTTTAACTATAAAGTTGGTATGTCTGAAATGACATTAAGAGTAGATAAGTGTGATAGATGTTCGGGATGCGCTTTTGAAAATTATATATATGATTGCGTAAAATCAGGTTGCTTGGGATGCAAAAGGGAAGATGGGGAGAGTGTTAGATATACAATAGTTAATACATAATTTACAAAGCATCATGAATGGAGAAAATATAATACCCAAGATAACGGATAAGCGTGGGATGTCATGGAATCAACCTCATAGGAGGTACATAGAAATCGATGAAGAGTATGCCTTAATGACCAAACAAACCTTTGAGGGTCTTAGGGAATATTCATTGACAATCCCATCAGGGAAATATGAAGGGAAGATGTGGAAGGCTAATAGAGGAGGTACATGGTATCTATATTGGTATGATCATGACGATAATCCGGAGATGATCAAAATAGAACGAAGAGAAATATTGTTACTTAATTAATACAAAATAATATGAGAGATAGAGTGCAAGAGGCTAAGGAAGAAGGCATAAGACAAGGAATATGGTTATGCATACAAAGATTGGTACATATAGAGCAATATGGTATGGCGAAATGTTTTATAGAGTCATTCGGATTTGATAGAAATGAGTGCAATAGACTATTGAGCAAGAATGGTTCGGATGATAAAATGGAATTATTTATTACCCGGATGATACTTGATAAAGATAATAAAATAACTTTGAGTAATATAGGGTATCATAAAATATGCTCTGTATTTAAATGCTATATTGGTTCAAAAGAAATAGAGCTGGAGGTGGTTGAATCTGATGATTATAGTTGCAATGGGTGTATATTTAATAATAGTATCTATCAGTGTATGGATACTTGTTGTATTGATAATGATAGAGAAGACAGTACAGATGTTATATACAAAGAAGTAAAAAGATCGTAAACTACCGATAGGCTAAAGATTTATCGGCTTTAAACCTAAGCAGTGATATGCAAATTGCAAGACCACATACCCGATTTTTCAGGCTGGTTTACGACAGCCCCAAGCAGAGCGATATTCTTTGCGGCATTAATATCCGCATCCATATCGTTTCCGCAATATCCGCACTTGAAAGACTTGTTTCTTCTTGTACCGATATGGTGGCACACAGAGCAAGTCTGCGAAGTATATGCTGGCTCCACGACAACCAAGGGTACACCCGCCATTCTAGCCTTGTATTCCATAAAGGAGCGGAGCTGATGGAAGCTCCACGAATTGAGTTCTTTTCTAAAGCTCTTGTTCCTGCGTTTGGAGGTGGAGCGTATATTGGACAAGTCCTCTATGGCAATACCAAGACCCCTGGCTTTGGCTTCCATAACGATTTGTTTGGAAATGGTGTGGTTGATTATCGTCGCGGTAGTTCTTTCTTTCCCTTTAAGCCGTTTCAAGAGTTTGGCGCAGCCACGTTTGCATTCGTGAATGCGACCTTTCGTGCCTTTGGATTGAATGGAACTACGGATTTTTCGCTGCTTTTCCCTGTAACGATTCAGAGATTCGGAGGAAAAGGTTTTACCATCGGATGTACACACAATATCGGTGATTCCGAAGTCACAACCGATAAACTCCTCGACATCTTCCATATCCTCTTCGGGAACTTCTACCGTCTGAAAAAGGTAAAACTTGCCTTTCTTGAACACAAGGTCAGCTTCCCCTTTGATGTAAGGGAGATAACTGGTGTTGTGGCAGATAAACGGCATCTTCTGCCTTTTGCTTACAGTCCATATAGAGACATGAGTATCGGAATAGGAAAGCACCCTGCTGTCATAGCAGATGCTTCCGTATTCACGGAACACACGCTGACGTTTCCTGTCAAGTTTGTAGGCATCCGCCACCTTGCTTATGCAGCGTACAACTATCTGAGCGGAAAGGTTAAAGGTATTGCGTATGTCATTGTAGCAAAGGTGATGCAGCTTGAACTGATTGAAAGTCCTGTTCCGCCATGCCACATCAGAGATTTGGTTGCATGCGGTATTAGCCTCCTTGAGAGTATCAAGAAGAATCCGATGCTGTTCTTCGGACGGGATAAGTTTTATTTTCAATGTCAGTTTCATGCCGCTAATATACGGGAAAAATCGGATATATTCAAATATTTGAGTGAAAATAGTATTAATTAAAGAGGGAATAGTGGTTCAATTCCTCCCACGAACTAAAGATTTGCGGGTTTCCTTGAACCGATTTTATGAGTTTAATAGATAAATTAGAGGGTTTGGTGGCTAAGGTAGACACCGAATACCAAGAGAAGATGGAGGCAGTGATCCGGGAGATAGTCCCGGGGATGCCGGAAGGGAACGTGCGCCATGCCGCCGAGTGTATGTGTACGGACAGGATGGGGAGCATGATGGATATCGATATTTATATATTAAAGGAAGAGGATAGACCTTACGAATGCCATTATCTAAAGGATCTGCTGGAGGATAGGGTAGCTAGAATAGCCAAAATGCATGAGGATGAAAGTTATACATACAATATGGATGATAATTATTGGTGCGCCACATGTGGATCCCATTCTCATAAAAAGGATTCTGAGACAGGGTATTGCTGGCATTGCGATACGGTTAATTGGGTTAGGGAAGATGGGGCGGATGTTGGAATATAAAAACAAGCAATTATATAACAAGGAGGAATAAACATGGGAAGAGGTGTTAATACAGGTGCCTTGTCTCCGGTCGGCGGTATCGGGGAAATACGAATGCGAGCAAACCTGCGAAAAATAGTGGCGTACAAAGATTTCGCGAAACAGATGGTCATGGCGCAATACGAATGATAGAGGAGATTGGTAATTAAAATATTAAATAACATTAAACATGAAAAAGAGTAGAAGAATTGTAAAGAAAATGAGCAAGAAGAGCCTTATCAACAAGAAGGCTCTTCGGTATATTATCGCAAACAGTAATTTATGTAAACATGCGATAAGAGAATTGGAATTAGCCGGATATGGCAAAGAAGAGGACGGTCCTAACAAATGGATGCGCGAACAGGTAATAGAAGCTGTCGCGCTGTTCTCTTCTCATGGGAACAGCGGGTTCTCGGCACCATTTGAAATCAATCTCGTCAAGAAACTTTGCAGTTTTGATATAATCTCTCCTTTGAGATTTGATGATGGCGAATGGGGAAAAATAGACTTAGACGGGAGTTGCCAGAATAAAAGAAAATCATCGATATTCAAAGAGCCGGACGGGAGTATCCATGATGTTGATGCATTTTCAAAAGTTCCTGTAAAAAAGTTTTTATTCGCCACTCGAACGTGGACGGAGAACATCCATAAGATAGGATGGATAGGAGGGTTGTTTGAGACGGACGAAAACGGAATACTCACTGGAAGATATTTTGGTAGATGTAATGTAAAAGACTATCAGAACGGATATATGCCAAAAGGCAAGAAAGAAATACCATGCAGGGAGATAGAGATATCGCCGGACAATTGGATTATGACAGTTGAATCAAACAATGAGGCTTTGATTGAATTGTCAAAGATTTATGATATAGTCTGGCGACAATGCCCTTGCTTGAAAGGCATAATGGATACCAACGTTACACCGGAACTTGAAAGATTGGCATGCGAACAAATGAAGGGATAAACAATGAATGACAAATTTGTAGACATGCCGAAATGCATGGCGGACAAATACGAAACCGCCGACTTTATTGCCAGCGACCCCCCCCGTCCAGTTCCCAAGGCGGTATTCCGGGAGGGACGCGGAGGTCAGTGGGTTCATTACTTCGTGGCTCTCGTTCGGGAATCGAAAGGCGATCATCGGGGCGGCGGAGCGGATGGACAGGGAGTTTGGTGGCAGTCCTTACGGGTGGCTGATGGATAGGCAATATGTGAAAGTATATAATTACCAAAATATAATAAGGTAATTATATACCTAAACATGAATGATAGGAGAAAGGATGATATTAACTATTAATAATGTTTATTTAATTTAATTCAAAAACAAAATGTCTACTTTTGTAGACACATAAAAATTATATATATGGAAAAGAGTGAGTTTGTAAAGAAATTGGAGAAGATCATCGATATGGTTAAGACCGAAGATGATGGTTTCGAGTATGGTGGTAAAGTCATTTTCTATAAAGAAGATGATGATAACTATGAAATCTCGGTAAAGAACATTGAGATGGATCTGACGGTAGAGGCCAATACTATGGCTAGTATGGATGATAGGACTTTTGACTGCCTTATGAGTGAGGTTTATAAACAAAAGTTTACAAAGGCTATAACGATGTCGGAGGATGAGGATGATGAAGACAATTGATAAGATGACCGATCAGGAGATATATAATCTTACTGACGAACAGGTAGAGAAATTGATCGTAACAAGATGTGCGGAGGAAGGTGTAAGGTTCATAGATGAGCCTCCAATCATGAAGACATATGACTATAAGCCTATTTCTCCATCACATTTCTTCTACTATTTAGAAGGTTTGAGTATAGCCGTTCTTGATCAGAATGATGCTATTAAAATAGCTACGTTCTTAAGTAAGTTTGATTTATACAAGACTACATACGATTTCACTATATCCAATGAGAAGATATATAATAAGTTGGATATAATCAATATCAAACATATCCCAATGTTTGACACGAAAGATGAGGAGGCCTATAAGTCTATCAAGGATAAGAATAATAAGATTGAGGAGGAGTATAAAGATCAGGTAGATAAATACAAGAAGGGTATAAAAAGAATGAGTGAAATCCATGCCGAGATCTGGTCGAAGGTAATCGATGTAAGAAATAAGATTGATCATATGAATCATCTTAGATTCCTTTTTGTAAAGGAATATCTTCCGTTGGTGGATCATGATACGAATACGGCTATGACGTTTTTTAAGAAAGCTTATGACGTGGATGATGATACGGAAAGATATATTCGTGAGGGGATAAAGGATTACCCATTGTTTAACAACAACATAGATTAATAAGATGCACAATTGGTTTAAATGTACGGTTTCTTATGAGACCGATGCCGAGAATGGCATGAAGAAGAAGGTTAAGGAAGAATATTTAGTAGATGCTCTTTCTTATACCGAGTGTGAAGCTAGAATCATAGAGGAGATGAAACCGTTTATCTCCGGTGAGTTTAGTGTTGATATCAAACGATTCCGGATAGCGGAATTATTCGCCATGGATGGAGACCGGTTCTATAAGGTCACGGCTGATTATATTACGATAGACGAGAAATCGGGCAATGAGAAACGCAAGGCGTTTAACTACATCGTTCGGGCCAATGACCTTGATCATGCCAAAAAGAATTTCGAGGAAGGCATGAAAGGAACCATATCAGACTTCGTTGTCACTTGTATCAAGGAAGAGAAGAAACTGATGGACTTCTATGAGTTTGATGGTAAGATCAGGAATCCGGAGAAACATGAGAATAGTAAGCAATAAAGCTAGCTATGAGACCACATCATCCATAGCCGAGAAGTTGATGGAGATAAGTAAGATGGAGGGTACGATTTATCGTATCCTCACATTATCTAATAAGACTTATCTGGCTTCTAAGTTAGGGTATAGTAGGTCCGGGTTCTATAAAAAAATACAGAACAGGAATTTTAATATCCGGGAGCTGGCTCAGATATTCGATACGATCATCAACTTCAAGGATCAAGATTGGACGGAGGGTAAGATCGATAGGCTTAAGAGGTATAGGGCTATGAGCCTTATGGAGTTCAATAAAAGTTATAAAAAGAAAAATGCATGAGAGGTAGGATGTTGCCGTGTGAGAGATGTGGGAGGATGGTAACTATAAGGAGTAAGGGGCTGTGTCCCGCATGCAGAGCCAAGGAACTACCGCCAAAGGAAAGGACGGCGATACGGGTGAAGGCCAAGCCGAAGGGGAAGAGCCTAGCCGTTTTCTTTGGCGCCCATGTGGCTAGGTTGAGTATGACAAGGAGATCTGCTACCGGCGCATACATACCATGCCCGGGGGTAAGCAACATATGCCACTTATACCCTAAACGGAAATATAAATCAGTTGCTGAGGATAATGATAACATTATCTACTTGACGGCTGATGAGCATACAAGATTCGATTATCTATTAGATACGATGGATTTCGGCCGGCTCTTGGACGAGTTTGGCAACGTTTGGCTGTTGGCAGCCAGAAGGATGAGGGATCTCGCACCTAAAGTCGAGGAGGATGGTAAATTAAAAACCAGATTATTATTATGGATAGAAGAAAACAAAAATTACTTTTAGCTCTTGGATACGAGGCTATAAGTGATACGATATATAAGAAAGGAATGGATATGGAAGTCATAAGCGATCAAGAATCGTTTGATGATATGAGAGTTCGTTTATCCAAAAAACATCATGTGGTTATCACGGATGATGGTGTTGTAATAGAGTTTGTTCATAATAAGTCAATGGACGAGAATGCGCCATCATATTATTGGCGATCATCATTACCAATATTAAGATCATATCATACAGATCCTAAATTTACCGCTTTCTTTGGCATATTAGATGTTTTGTCAACGATCCCAAAGAAAGATATGGATGAGGAGAAAAAGTCTGTTGAAGAGCCTAAAAAAGAGCCTAAAGAGGAAATGGAAGTTGAGTATGATCTGGAGACCGAACAGCAGTATTATGCCGCTGAATGGATAAAGGATATCCCGACACCAGTCTTATACAGAATGACCGTGGCTGGCAAGCGTGTTTATTATGAAATGGGAACTGATGGATACCCTATCATATATGATGGGGCTACCAATAATATTGCGAATGGGTATTGTGATACTTCCGGGGCATTAGAAAAATGGAAAAATGAGATGAGACTCAAGGGTAAGGACCCAGACGAGTACGCCGACTACCGGGCTGACTTGGGTACGATCATGCATTACTTATTTGGATTGTATCTGACGGGAGTTAAGATAAAACTGATTCCAACATGGATAAGAAAAGCTGTCAAGGAAGCTAAGTTGAGAATAGACAAGTATAGGATGGAGCGGATATTAGTGGATAATATGGATGAGTTGATAGAAGATCTAATATCATTCGCTATATTCTGTAAAGAAAGACATGTAAAACCTGTGTTGATTGAGAAGATGTTGAGGTCAAGGAGATTGAAAGTGGCTTCCTCTGTGGATGCTGTGGTGGAGATGGATAGCGAGCCGGAGATGGTGGAGATAGAGATCGAGACAGGAGAGTTCTATAAGACTGGAGCCAAGAAAGGTCAACCTAAGACAGAGAAAAAGAAGATAAAGAGATGCAGGAGGATATTCGCTATATTGGACTTCAAATCAAACAGGAAAGGCAATTTCTATGACGAGTATGCTTTCCAACTTGAGTTATATAGAAGAATGATATTAGAGAACTATGGAAAGATATTGGAGATAGAGGAGATATATAACTTCGCTCCGGGTGATCCTACCGCAAAGACCAGCCAATATAAGTTGAAGAGACAGACTGACAACCCTATATTGAATATGGCTACCGTAGTATATCTTCAAGGAAAGTATAAGTTCGAGAAAACTAATTATACGGTTACATCAAGAATCGGATCCTTAGATATAGAAGGCGAGTTTGATGTTAATAAGTTGGTAAGGAAAGAGCCGCTGAGGGACTATATATATAGAGTCATGAATGAGAGGAGAGGGTGATGGAATTTAGGGAGTTCAATAAGAGCGTTCATCGGTATGAGCTGGATCATAGCAAACCAAGGAGGAAGCTGACGTGCCCGCAATGCGGCAAGGATAAGTGTTTTACGCCGTACGTAGATGTAACCACCGGACAGATAGTAGGGGAGCAGTTTGGAGTATGTGATCACAAAAATAAATGTGGTTATTTTAAATATCCAACAGGCAATGAGCTTGGGAGCAATGATCTTTTTACCGATTCAAACAAAGTATTAAGGAGGTACAGACCTCCCGTGGATCCGGATATAGCCAACTGCATTCCGGTAAGCAAGATGTTTGAGACGCTTAATCCTTTCGAGACATCTGATCTTCAGGATTATCTATCCAATATATTCGGATCGTATCATACCAATAGGGCATTTAGCTTGTATAAGGTGGGGATGATGAGATTCGGGGACTGGGGTAAGTGCTGTGTGTTCTGGCAACTGGATAAGAATTGGGTGGTGCGGACCGGGAAGATAATGGACTACGGGCCTGACGGGAAGAGGGTAAAGGTTCCCATGGATCACGTATGTTGGGTGCATATACTGGACGGTCAGGATTACCTGCTTAGGCAATGCCTGTTCGGGGAGTTCCTTATCAACTTCTATCCCAATGACGCTCCGGTGTATATAGTAGAGTCAGAGAAGACGGCTGTTATCTGCAACATCGTGTACCCTAGTAGGTTGTTCATGGCCTGTGGCGGTATCCATATGTTGAAGAGGGAGATGGTAGAGACATTGGGTAGGAGGCGGATAGTCCTGTACCCGGATAAGGGCGACGCTTTCAACGAATGGAGAAAGAAGGTAGACAAGGATATGAGGGGGATGAATATAGAGATAAGTGATTTTCTAGAATCAAAACCCAATATAGATGAGGGGATGGATATAGCGGATTATTTTATAATTAAACAAATTTACAATAATGGCAAAGGTAGTTGATAATTACAAGGGATTCAAGGTGCTTGAAATAACAAGACAGGAGATGATGGATAAGCTTACCAGATATGGGTGCTTAGGTATTTGCGATATGTGTAACAGACCTACATCCGTAGGTTATTACGTGGCGGTGATCAATCAATGGATGTGCAAGGACTGTTACAATGATTTCATCAAGTCAATTGACAGGTATGAGGAGGATATGAAAATAGAAAACAGGAATTTTAATAGATTCTGCAATCTATTTAATGTTAAGATGGAGGAGACGGTATGAAAGAATTGTCTTTAGCCCAGAAAGCTATGTTAAACGGGTCCATATGCCCATACTGCAAGAACCCGTCCACTATGATAAATACGGTAGAGGGGAAGCAAGTAGGGTGCGAGAAGTGTGGGGCTTGGATGAGGTCTGATTCGATGGGTAAACCAGTAGGGAGATTGGCGAAACCAGAGCTTCTTAGGGCCATGGATATAACAGCTATTGAGATCGATAGGTTCTTGAAAGAGTCGAGTTATGAAAGGAAAAACTTTTACAAAGAGTTATCCAGTGAGCTAGGAATACCAGAAGAGCATGTGTCTCCGTATAAGATGTCCTTATTATCATTGCTTAATGTTATGAGACATATCAAGGTATATGGGAAGAACCATATACAGATACATGAGGGTACCACGATAGGTAAGGCTTGCTCTAGGCACGGAGCGGTGGCGATCGGGAGTAACGCCTGCCACGGATGCCCGGAGTTTCTGTTTCATGTGGTAGACAATACAACCAATACGGTAGTGTGTGATACGGATATGAGCTATGGTGATTATATAGGGGAAAACAAATAAATTTGGGTGTAAACTGGCATATAATCACCTTTGATAGATAATATTAATTATATAAAACATGAAAGTAATTTTTATTCATAAGCCAACAGGGTTTTATGTAGGAGGATCAGTGTTTAACAAGACATGTGGTTTTTACAAATGCAGAGATAAGATGATAGAAAAAGGCATAAGCGAGGATAAGGCCAACATGCTTATTGATATAATAGGTCCGCACTTATGTGTGTGGGAAATAAAAGATGGGGATGATCCTTATGAGAGCATGAGAAGCAGACTCGGAGATAAAGCCTCATATTTAGATGGAGAGGATATTATCGTAGAGGATTATGATTATGACGAGGAGGACGAGGATGGGGAGATCGACTGAATACTATAGGACACATCCGGAGGCCAGAAGAAAGAAAGCCGAGACGGATAAGAAGATCAACGCCCGCCCTGAGCAGAAAGCCAAGAGACGGGAGTTGGGTCGCAAGAACTACAAGACCGATAAGCTGAAAGGTAAAGCCTATCGGAAGGGAAAGGATTTATGCCATACGGCTAAAGGACTTAGATATAAATCAAGATCAGCTAACAGAGGATCTAAATCCGATACGGCTGGCGATAGAAACGCAAGAGGATGAGTGAGGATAGGATATGGAGGTCATCCAAGGAGATTATCATGGATGCCTATGAGAGGATAAGAAAGTATCAGTCGGGAGAGCTTCTCCCGGCTCGTACTGGATACGCTTATCTTGACAAGGCGTTGCTGGGCGGGTTCTACCCACAACATGCGGTGGCTATCGGCGCTAGGCCCGGAGTGGGCAAGTCTTATTTGGCTCAGAAGATTATGAGCAATGTAATGAATGTTAATATCAATCCCCAAGCTGATGATTATGTATGGCTCAGATGTGAATTTGAAATGAATCCAGAGGATTTGATGTTACGTTCACTATCAAAAAAAATGGGAAAGGATATACAAGATATTCTCCTTAACGAGATGTCTGATGAAGAGATAAAGGAAATGCAGAAATGTCTTAAGGAGGAAAACTCCAGCAGAATAACATACATCCCTAAACCATCGACAGTAGACGAGCTTCAGAACTTCTTATGGAATAGTTATATGCCAGCGAACAAGGATAAGAAAATGGTGTTTGTATCCATAGATCATACAGCTCTTATACAAGGTACGGGTGACGCTAAGAGGAATATAGATAGTCTGATAACCATGTGTAATATAGCTAAAAGAACTTTTCCCAATATATTCTTTCTTATAATATCACAACTTAACCGTGATATTGAGGGAAGACGGGATCCTAAGGATCATATGCCAAAACAATCTGATTTCTATCAATCAGATACATTGGGGCAGCTATGTACGGCTATGGTAGCGTTGAATATCCCAAAGAGATACGGGTATTCATCATACATGCAATTCCCGCAAGGCTGGTATCCCAATCTGGAACGTTTTAAGAGTGAATCAAGGCGCTCTTTCCGTGTAGATGGACTTATATTCCATCATATAGTAAAAGTCCGTCAAAGATCATTAGAGGAGATTGATGCGATACATGTAGATATTATGAAAGGATATGAGCGATATTATCCTGATGGAGGGGTGGTGCGCCAAGAAAGACCGGGAGGCTCGGATGCCCCTGTGGGTAGCGGCAAGCCGGACACGACCGTGGTGACACTGCCGCCCCCGCCTCCCAGTATTCCATTGGAGCAGCAATACATACCGCCTAGCGATGATTTCAATGTAGTACATGACGAAACACCTTATTGACATGAGATTGAGACATAATTACTTGCTTGTAGTGATAAAGGTGCTGGAAATGTTCTTGAAGACCGTATTGTCGGTTGAGGATAAGATGGGGATAAAGGAAATTATATCCTCGTTGAAGGAAATGGCTAAATACAGCATCAGATATATCATAAACCGGGAACGGGAAAAGGAGATCATGAGTATCTGTGATGAGGTATCCAATAAAGTACAGGAGTATAAAAGGATAAATGACAACTCAATGATATTGGAATTGGAGAACCTAAAAAGGGAAGTTGTGGCGGTGGAGGATCTTCTTAGCTCATACAAAGGCGTTCTTGACGCTGAGCTGGTGATAGCCGAGGATGATATCAGGATCATACGGGATAAGATCGCTATAAGCCTGAGAGAAGACGGGACATGCAAGAGTATGACCGACGCCGATAAAAGAGCTAGGGTGGATGTAAGGTACGAGCGGGCTTTAGAGGACTATCGAATCCTTCTAAGATGCGCTAATACGGTTAGGGCTAAGATGTCTGTCATAGGGCATCTAAATCAATCAATAAATCAATCTATATCAGTTGGTAGGGTTGGTATGGCTAATGAATCTTATACGGTAAAACAATATGAGAAAGGGAAAGAGATTATCGAAAGCAGACGGCCTTAGGGTATTGATAGGAGCTTACGATGCTATAGAATATAGACGTGAGTTAACTATGTGTGCAGCTATAACCGAAACGGCTAATAAGCTTGGATTAGTGGATAGAAAAAAAGTTTTAGCGTATGAACTTATACCTGAGTTGAGGATGTTTAAACCGATCAATAGTCGTATAGAGGAAATTTGGTTCAATCTTTCCTATAAGGATACAAGGCTATATATATTACACACGTTGATTAACATATACAACGATACCGATCATCCTAATATAGTAGAGAAAATAGCTAGAAAGATTAGATCAATATTTTAACTTATTTGCATATGTACATAAATTTTGAACAGATGATGACATCAGGATTAACGATGTCTGATGTCGGGTATCTTTTGATGATCCGGCAGAAAGAGGAGATGGCTAACACCATTCCAAAGGAGAAAATAGATAGTTATAAAGCATCTGGTTATATTGAGCTTCAGAAGAATGGGAAGTGGAAGATAACGCCAAGGGGAGGATCGCTGCTGATGCTGATAGAGACGCCCGGCCTGACACCGGAGGTCGAGGGGATCCGGGACCGTATCGTTGGGGTATATAACGATATGGGTAAGGATACAGGAGCTATCAAGGAGGTGGAGAAAAGGCTTATCTGGTTTGTGGCTAACACCAACTTCAAGGAAGAACCTATAGTAAGAGCCGTAATATCCCATATAGACCTTAAACGTGAATATACGATGAGGTTGGATAACTTGATATGGAAACCGTCAAATGTCTATAGCGTACATATGAGCTTATCGGAATCAACGTTATTCGATACGATCATAAAGATGTATGGCATGACATCCGATCTGTATCTTAGGGAGAATAAGAATAAGGAGCTGGCATGGTTGTTCGCCGTAAGCCGGCTTCCGGACCCCCCCAAGAGGATGGATAAGGAATATACTATTACTGGAGATGTTAAGATGGACATCGAAAGAATATCAAATATAAAAAAAGAATTAGGTAGAAGATTAAAAATGTCGATTTAAGAGTTATGAAAAGAAATCAAGTATTAGGAGTAGTAATAGACGCAATATTTGCGAAAACATCTGAGTTTGATGATATTGAAGACATAAAGGAAGATAGTAACCTATCGTCCGATATGGCTATGGATTCATTGGATCTTGTTGAAGTGATAATGGATATAGAAAAGATGACAGGTGAATACATACCAGACGAGGTGTTTCGCAATACCCCTTGCGATGAAATAACGGTAGGAAGTTTAACTGATATGTTGTATGTTTATTTTAAGGACAAATAATGGACTTTGGATATGACGATTGGGAAGAGGGGTTAGAAACCCCTCTTGTCGATGATTGCGATGACGATTATAACGAGGAGGACGAGTATGATTTCGGCTAAAGAACTAAGGATAGGGAATCTTGTAAAAGACAAGGCTGGCAATATATGGAGGGTAGGGTGCGTTACTGGTATGCGTAATGAAAGTAAGTCATTGATCCTTGAACGTGAGGTTGATGACGGGATAATGAAATGGTATTCCGGGGAAGACGATGTCATGCCTATTGAGATAGATGATAACCTGCTTAATACCATCGGGTTTAAGCGTGATAAAGGACGGGATGTATATCGAGGCTACGGAATATCTATAGAGTTTTTTGATGATGGGTATTATCTTGGGCTTAGGGATCTGGAAGACGATCTAAGCGATCCTATACATATCAAGAATCTCCACCATCTACAAAACCTGTCAATGGATTTATATGGACATGATATAGATAAAGACTTATGATTATACCGGAGAATAATTTGTTATGCAAGGTCATAAACGGAGAGAAGGTTCTTGCCGCATCCTATTCACAGATAGACACGTTCGTCCAATGTCCATACAAGTGGTATAAGACTTACGTGGAGGGTCATAGGTCTACGGAGAAGCATGAGGCTACGTCATATGGTACGGTTATCCACCAAACGATGGAGTATTTCTTCAAGAACGGATGCAGACCTTCTTATGAGGATATGAGCAAGGCATTCAACTACTACGCCGATATAGAGAAAATACCTTTTGATAGCGTTAAATCTCAGATTGAATCTATGCAACATGCGGCTAGGCTAATAAGATGGATTGTAGGATTGTTCGAGAAGGATGCGGCCGGTAATTACAAGAAAGCGTGGTCGGATCTTACGCCAATGGAGAAAGTGATCCGGGGGTCGAGACCGGCCGGCGTGGAGGAGGGCTTCGTCCTGCCTTATAAGCTACCCAAGCCCCTTACATTGGATGGTGTGACATACGATAAGGTACATATCATAGGATCAGTAGACTGGAGAGGTGAGTATAAGACAAAAGACAGAATAGCCATGTATACGATAGACTGGAAGTCTGGGAGAAAATTATTCGATAAGGATAAATTGCTTCACAATCTCCAGCATCCGATATACGCCTTTTACATATACAGGAAGTATAAGGTATTACCAGATATGTGTAGCTATTTTTTTACCCGTATGTTGGATAACCAAAACGTGAAGGTAGATAAGGAAAAGGTAGAGAGGTCAGTCAAGGAGCTTAATGATATTCTTCTTGATATGTATGATTTCGAAACAAATAAAATCAATAGCTATCAAGCTCACGTTTGGGACGATGTCAAGCAAGAGTATAAATACGAGACACACTACCTCATGGGACGCCAGCCGGCCTGCCTTGAACCCCGTCCCAAGCCCTTGTGTTTTTGGTGCGATTTCTCAATCCATAAACAAGGGACATGCAGATATTCATCGAATTGGGATGAGTCAAAAAGAAAGAATAAAAAAGATTAACTTTATTAAAAAGCCTAGGTAAATATCTAGGCTTTAATTATATTTGCGATGCAAAAAGATCAGATCATGGAAGAGAAAGATGTATTAAATTTATTAATGTCGAGAAAAGATATCAGAAAATTGGTAGAGAAATCGAATGAATGTTATTCTAAAATGGATTTCGTGGGAGCCATGAAATACCGGAAACAGATAAAGGATATTATTGACAAGGAGTCCAGGATCATGCTAACAAGAAGCGAGTCGCTTATTGAGCTAATGAACGGCTCTGGCGATGAGTATAAGTTCAAGATGTTGGTATGGCTACATTCCATGATGTGCATGGCGGATGTATTTAACGGGATATTGGAGGATTTCAAGGATGGGGTAAGGAAAGCCAATGGCAACTCTAAGTTCGTTAAGTTCGATAATCTGGATAGATTGATGACAGAATGTAAGAAAGAGATTGATTACCTGATGAAAGGCACAAGTAAATCATTCCAGATATCTTTTGCCGTAAGGAGCGATGAGATGAGGGAGATGATAGAGAATATGGTTGGGAATAATATCCGGGAAGGGTACGACATGTTCAAGGAAGAGGCTGAGATGGTGAATGAGACAGACAGGAGTAAGATAGAGGAATTTAATAAAAAACTTGACCATGATCAAATGTAATATAAAGCTAGGCGATATAGTCCATACCCAGATAGGAACAGGAGAGGTGATAGCCATAAGCAAGACCAAGGAAACTTTAATGGTGAAAATGGACGATGGTCGGGAGTGTGCGATAAGATTAGAGTACGTGAAAGACGTTTTTGATAACTACAGATCCAAATGATTTACAAATTAAGACCATATCAAGAGGAATGCGTTAAAAGTATCTCCGATTACATAAACTCTGATAGGCATGATCCAGTGTTAGTCATCGGACCGGTAGGTTGCGGTAAATCGATCCTCATAGCAGAAGCGGCAAGATTGATGGGAGATAAGACGCTGGTTCTCCAGCCGTCTCGCGAATTACTAATACAAAACTACTGCAAGCTTACATCATATGGCATACCGGCGACCATCTACTCCGCCTCCTGTGGCAAGAAAGAGCTATCTAACATGATATACGCCACGTTAGGGTCTATCAAGAAGGTTGTTGGTCAGCTTAAGGAGATGGGAATCAGAAATGTATTGATAGATGAGGCTCATGCCGGATATAGTCCTGAAGACGGCAGTGAGTTCATGACATTCATGAATGAGCTGAAGCCGAGAAAGGTGATAGGGTTTACAGCCACGCCATGTAGACTTAAAAACATGTCGATAGGACAGACATCATATTCCCAACTTAATTTCATCACTCGTATGAGACCGGTATATTTCAAGAACCTGATTCACGTGATACAGGTAGAGGAGATGATAAGGCAAGAATTTTGGACACCTCTTAAATATGAGACATGGGATTTCAATGGAGATGCCCTTAAACTCAATTCTAACGGCTCCGAATATACGGCTGAGTCTATTAGTGAGGCGGTGAGAAAAAATGGCTTAAACAACCTTATTTTACGTCGGTTGATGGTATTAAAAGACATCTGTAGATCTATACTGGTGTTTATGGATTCTGTTGAGAGCTGCAATACTGCCGCCGAATGGATGAACGCCAAGATATGTGCCGGCATTGCGGAGGTGGTTCACGGAGGCACGCCAAAGAAGCAGCGGGAGGCTATAGTTGAGAGGTTCAAGTCGGGTAAGACGAAGGTAGTGTTCAACTATTCCGCCCTCGGTACGGGATTCGATCATCCGGGTCTGGATTGTGTGATAGTAGGAAGACCAACATTCTCATTCTCGTCGTTTTATCAGTGGCTTGGGAGAGCTGTCAGGATAAAGGACGGTAAGGATAGCGCATTGGTCGTTGATTGTTGCAATAACTCGTCAAGGTTCGGTGATATAAGAGAACTTAGTATAGAGAACTACAAAGGATATGGATGGGGGATGTTTATCGGCGATAAACTAATTACCAATATCCCGATGGGGGATAAGGTAACGAAAACAGATCTGGATATCAAAGCCGCCAAGAAAGATCGTAGGAGGGGGCTGGCGCAGGGCGTAACCGCCGCCCCTGTACCCGGAAGGCCGGATCATCCCCTTGGCTCTACGGTAATGACATTTGGAAAGTATAGTGGGTGGATGTTACATTCGATCCCAGTATCGTACTTCAAATTCATAAACGAGACATTTGACTGGGATAATGATAGAAATAAGGAGATAAAAGAATACATAGATTTTTTAATTAAAAACAATAGATTATGACAGGATGTATATATCATGAGGCTGATCTTGACGGAGTAATGTCAGCGGCTATAGTAAAAAAGTATTTCAAAGGGGACATTGATCTTCTTCCTTACAATTATGGCAAGGAAATACCTGACGTAAATAAATATGATAAGGTGTTTGTAGTTGACGTGTCATTTGGCGATAGAACGAGATTCTTATTCGACGAATGGGAAGACAAGGGGATAGATGTCACATGGATAGACCACCATAAGACGGCGATAGAAGCTGTGAAGGACTATAATGTCAAAGGCAAAAGACGTATCGGAACGGCGGCTTGTGAGCTTACGTGGGAATATCTTTTCGATGATATCGAAACCCCTGACGTGGTAAAATTATTGAGCGCTTATGATGTATGGGATCATGATCGCTTCGAATGGAGTGACGTTCTTTCATTCCAATATGGGATGAGAGGGTATTGCGGGCTTGACGTTGACATGGTCAGGGAGGTGCTAAACAAGGCGAATGGCGAGTTTGTTTCTGATATGATAAGAAATGGCGAGGCCATAATAGAATATATCATCGAGAAAAACAGAGGAGAAATGAAGATGTTCTCATTCGAGGCAGATATATTTGGATACAAGGCGATATGTATGAATACTACGGAGTTTAACTCCACCACATTCGAGTCTATGTACGATCCTAGAAAACATGATTTGATGATGCCATTTTGCTGGAACGGTAGATTCTTCAGATGCTCGTTCTATACCACCAAGGAGGAGGTGGATGTCTCGGCGCTGGCACGCAAGGCCAACCCCGGTGGAGGAGGCCATAAGGCGGCTGCCGGCTTCCAGCTTAGCGTGGAGGATATGATGGGATTTTTGAAAGAAAGGAGGATGTGATATGGTAGGGTTGATATCTATTATTATAATAACAGTAATCTCCTTTGCCATGATGATGGAGGGATGGAAAAAATATGATTCACAAAAGTTTTACACAGGGTTGCTTGTAATAGGCATAAGTATCATAATGATATTTCCAGTAATGCAATATAATATGGAGAATATGAAAAACGTGTATAAATTTAATAAACTTAACGAAATGAAGCTAGACGATTACGGCTTCGGTTTATTCGAGTACAATGGTGCTCTTTATTTCAAGGAGGCAGATGAAGGGAGATGCTTTGATGTAAGGAGCGGGAATGAGGCTATTATCGGGAAAGATAAAATTGTAACGACCTTGGAGGATTGATCATGAGAAAACTTGACGACACCAACAGGACAAGAAAGAAAAACGTACGGCACTCGTGGGTAAAGGCGGGGCCGGGGATCCAACGCTGCGCTATTTGCGGAATTACGAAGCAAAGCGAGTGGAGGGACGGGAAGACCTCGCATTGCGTATATCTATCATCTGGTGAGCTTTATTCTATGACAGGAGAAACACCAGAATGCAGGGATCTTAGTGAATTTTATTAATCTAAAAAGTATATAATTACCTAATAATAAAACAAAAAGGAGTTTGAAATGAAAGAGGAATTTAGCAAATACGACAAAGTCGTTTATGATGGTGAGGTATTTGAGGTACTTGAAACCGCCGACAATACGGGAATGATGAAAATAGAACCGTTATTTGATGAGACATATAAATCCATTTGGGCTGATGAGGAGATGGTTGTTTCGTTAAATAGGGCTATCAAGTTAAGGCTTATTGATGATGAGACGGCGGATGAGGCGATTAATTTCGGGAAGCCAAAAATAGGAGACGCAGTGGTGGAAAGCGGGCCGCTTGTAGGGAAAGACGGCAGCGGGAAGGACGACCGGGCCGACGGTAAACTCCGGTGGGATCTTCTTCCTTTGGCTGAGATAGAGGATATCGTGAGGGTATATACGGAAGGAGCCAAGAAATACGCCGATAACTCATGGCAAGATATACCTGATGGATTCAATAGATATTTTGCTGCGAGTCAACGTCATATAATGGAATATATGAAAGGAGAGAAATTCGACAAAGAAACTGGTTGTTATCATCTTGCATGTGCGGCATGGAATATAATAGCTATGTTATATTATGACAAACATGGTAAAGGTAGGGATATGTCTAAAAATAAGACATTTAAATTCATAGAGGAAGCATCCATAGTACATGGAAACAGATATGATTATAGCAAATCAATATATAATGGGCATGACAGAAAGTTAATTATAACATGTAAGATACATGGAGATTTTATGCAAACACCTCATAATCATCTAAACGGGCATGGGTGTCCTAAATGTAGATATGACATGAACAGAAGATTAATATGCGGAGTCGGTGTAAATGACATATACGGGAGTAAAAACGATAGGAGTTATAACACATGGTGTCATATGATAAAGAGATGTTACATGAAATCTAAAAAATTCAATGCATATAAAGATTGCTATGTATGTGATGAATGGAAAATATTCAGTAATTTTAAAAAATTTTATGATGAGAATTGTCATGATAGTACATTTCATCTTGATAAAGATATAATATTCCAAGGAAACAAAGAATACTCACCTCAAACATGCGTGTTTGTCCCCATGGAAATAAATGAATGTATAAAATCTGAATGGTCAAACAATAAGACTCTTCCACTGGGTGTTACTAAAACGAAATATGGTAAATATAGGTCAAGATGTAGAATAGAAAAAGGGGAAGGAGAAACACATATAGGTGTGTATGAAAATGAAAAAGAAGCATTTTATGCCTATAGGGAATTTAAGAAAAAAAGGCTTAAGGAAATGGCCGAAGAATATTTTAATAATGGATTGATAGACAAAAGGGTGTATGATGCCATATTGTCGTATGAGATATACCCATTTAAATATGGGGACAAGAGAAATGATGAATATGATTATACAAGTAACAAAAACAACAAAGGGCTAACAGAATGGAAAAGTCAGGAGAAAGAGTAGTAGATGAGAGATTAAAAGCTATTGACAAAAGGACTGGTAGGTATATTAATGTGATCAGGCGTACTATTGACGATGGTACTCCATTCTCGACAGTTAAGTACCTTGATAAGAATCGTAAAGAGCTGAATTATGATTGTGTAAGGCATCTTAATTTTGATATAGACATAGATTGGGAGTTGAGAAGATATCAGATCGTGAAGGATTTATTATCTAACAGTTTCGATGGGAGGAGGATGGGTGTAGATGAGATAGATAATGCTATATTTACAGCGGATTTAATTATTAACAAATTAAAAACTATTTAAAGATGGTAAGAATCGATTTTTTCACGAAGAAAGACGCTGAGTACAGCGATTACATGCGATATATTATCGCCAACACGTTACAGGAGTATGAGGGTGAGGTTACGTTGAACCAGATCCCGGAGAACAAGGCCACGGAGGAGGAGATATCCAAGTACGGTATAGAGGTATACCCTACTATCATCATCAGTGGAGATAATATGGATGGCTTTAACAAACTTGAGGGGATGGCTAGAAAGGCTGACCTTATCAACGTCATGTCATTATACGATAAAAAATAAGCCCATGACGCTAATGGATAAATATTTTGGCTGGAAAGATATATTCTTTGACAGGTTCGTGCATTGTTGTAATGAAAAAAGTGACCAACCACAAGGGAGTAATATACCTCTAGCCAAAATAAACTTCGATAACAAGACAGGATATGTGGAGGACGGGACTATTAATATAGCCGAGCTTCTTCAATATCTTTGGATAAACAATAAGGTCTATGGGTGTGAATATGCGCCCATAGATATATCTTCTGTCTTACAAACATTGATCAGATTGACCGAGAACGCTAAACATATGTTTGAGGATCAACCGGGTATATATGACATGATCCCATATAGAGGTTTTTTTCTTAGAGATGATTTTTTATCCGGGAAAGATTATTCACTTGATTTGGATAAAATAGTGAGCGGTATGGGAGGATGGTATGGGGAGGATGAGGATCCATGCTACTCGATGTTCGTCAGTCAAGACCAGATATGGAACTTGAACCCGATATTGAAGGTATTAGCTGATGAAGGGTCTATTCTAGCCAAAGAACTTGGATATGATATAAACTCATATGTCAGCGATAATGGATACACGATATACAACCCATACCTTTCATGGATCAATCATTACTATCATTATTGCCCGACATTTAACGAGGATAAATTAAAGCCTTGGGATAGGGTAGAGGATAGGAAAAATAAGTTCAAGATGACGGATAAGGTTAAGAGAGGCGCCAATAACTGGTACTATTCAGGCGGAACTATATCTTGTGTAGATAGCTTCTTAGGGAAGAAATACAGGAAGAATCTCCGAACCTTTATCTATCGTGGAATAGTATTCTTCCTTGACAGGATATGGCATACGCCTTTATTTGAGAAGATGGGTGTGAAAATGAAATATAACGCTTATTACTGTTATGCCGCCACCTCCGGTATTTGGTACAATAAAGGATTCAAGAAAAGGCTAGCCAAGAGATTTAACGAGTCTTTACGTAGCGGAGGGGAGCTGTTCGGGGCTAACCTAGCCTGCATGGTATGTGACCGACGGGATATCGATTGGGGGGCACTTCGTCTTTGGCTTGATAAATACGATGATCCTACTGATAAGGGCATGGTGAATAGCCCTATTCAATTTATGTACCTGTATTTACATTATAGAAATAACACATATAAATATGAAGGTAATTATATACCAAACAGAATTAAGAGATGATTATAAACAAGAAATGGTCAATGCCGAACAGTGAGACATTCAGCATAAGACCGATAAGGGAACTTATAGACAAATATCGAGAAGAGGGGATGGTTATAGTGGATCCGTTCGCCAGAAACAGCGATATAGGGACAATCACCAACGATCTTGACCCTGATACTAAAGCTATGTATCATAAAGACGCCACAGACTTCCTGCGTGGTCTTAAGGATAATATAGCTGATATGGTACTATATGATCCACCATATTCCACGAGACAGGTATCCGAGTCGTATAAAAGACTTGGAGGTGCTGTTGATATGCAAACAACACAATCTAGTTATTGGGCTAGGCAGAAGAAGGAGATAGCTAGGATCACCAAGAAAGGAGGGGTGATCATTACCTGCGCGTGGAACTCCGGCGGTATAGGGGCAGGTCTTGGCTTCGAGCAGCAGGAGATTCTTCTCGTGGCTCATGGGGGATGGCATAATGATACGATCGTTACAGTAGAAAGGAAAATGAAATTATGAAGGAAAGGATATTCACCACAAAAGAACAGGGGAGGGTGCTGGTCGAGGCTGGGCTACCTATCTCTACCGCCATCGGCTTCAGAGACAAGTATCTGGATCAATTACATTCTATGGAGGATGACGCTGGTCGTATAGGACTGATCGAGGCGGTTACCCCGGATATATCCAACCCTGTTTGGGATGTAGGGACGTTACTGAATTTATTCCCATATGAGATAGAGGGTTCTACATTCGAATGTTATAAGCTAGAAAACGCATGGTTTGCATTATATAGGGATATAGATGATATTCCTATATATTGGGGAAAGGAGAAACATCTTATAGATACGTTATTTTCACTGATGATAACATTATTAAAAAATGGATTATATGAGTATAAAACAAACAGCAAGAATAAGGTACAAAACGGAGGATAATCCGCCTATGGCTAATGTTCCTCTTATAGGATACAGCAAAAAATATGACTGTTGGGTAGCGTTAGTATACAGAAAAGGGGATAACTATTACACCAATATGGAGTGCGATGTTGAATATAAGACATTTCCTCCAGATGAGTACGAATACGTATATCCGTGATAACTAAAAGGAATATATTTGTATTTAAGCATGATTAATATTATTTTAATATTATTCATGCTTTTATTTTTGTTTAAATCGTAAATTTGTATCGTTATTAAAAATCAGATTATTATGGATGAAAACAAACAAAAAGTCAATGAGCTAACGATGAGGACGCTGGGTTCTCATTATGGCGGATATACCTATGTAAAGGTAAAAAATCGTGAAACTTATGTAACGATAAATTGGGAGCTATTGAGGGCTATAGAGAAAGGGGAAGTGGAGATAGACAATGAGAAATATCATCTATCCGGAATGGAATACATAGCCAAAAGATATCAGGACATGGTTTATGCCGGTCATGATATTTATTATTTTAAAGGTATAGGAGAAAGAGGAGTAACCGATCTTCTTAGAAACGCTGTAGATAATTTGCTAGATACCATAAGCAGCAGGGAGACTTATCGTAGCGAAGAACACAGGATGTACGCCCAAATGAATAAACTTACGGAAGCGGGAGCAATGATCGGCTTGGCTATAGAATTACTAACATCTAATATCCGTCATAGTTATGGAGAAATTAATTTTGAACGACATCCAAGACCTGTGGAGGTGGAGGGAGAGGATAAACATTGATGACCTCAAAGAGGATCCTATGGCTGAGGATATGCCACTCTATTTCCCATGCGCTGTTATTTGGCATGTTGATTATGGGGGGCATGACGCTGATAATTATATATGTTATGGATTTGTTTATGTAGCAGAAATATTAGGGATATGAACATTAAAAAACAGATAATTCTTGACGATAAAGACTATGAGCGATTAGTGCACGATGCTAATATCGGTGATGATGAGATAAAAAGCAGAATCGCAAACGCTCTAACCACTGATATGGTATTTAGTTTCGATTTTGATGTAAACAAAAAAGTTACGGGGAATATGAGGATCGAAAGCGCTACCCATAATCTAGGATATAACGAATATGATAATATCGTAAGGGCTAGAGACGAGAATATTCACCATGCTGTCTATACAGCTATATATGATTATCTTGAGAAAATAAAGAGAGATAATAATGAGCTAAGCGCAAAAGATTGGATATTATTTACATCTATAATCTTATTCGTTTTTGGGATGGGATTTGCAGGTGGATGGTTGGCATTTAATTGATTAAATCATGGGTAATTTAAAAGATATACAAGATATAACCGGTCTTACGTCAGAAGCTATAAGGGATTTACTGGCAGCTAGGAATATAAAGAAATTTGGGTTAGAAAAACAAAATCTTCTAACCCAATAAAATACGTCACCGGTGGTGAACCGGGTAGGGGACGTGGAGTCGCTGGCAATGGTCGGGGCTGTGAAGCGTCAAATTATATTGGTATAAACTAGTATATAATCACCTAAAGCTTGTCCTAATTATGAGTGTGGTGATGATAATTTTGAAAACAGAAAAAGATGCTTAAAGAAAAAGAATACCCAATAAACAGTTATGGTCCGGTACGCACCAACAAAGACCGGACGTGTGTCTGCTGTGGCGATACGGTTCCAGCTGGCGGCAGCAGGATGATGCCGAGGAACGCCAAGTCCAGTTATTGTCTATGCATATCTTGCTTCAAAAAATGGAAATCCGTTGGCGGAGATCTTAAACTGATGGACAATCTCAGCAATGTGAAGAAAGAGCATATCATATATATGTCTAAGATCATGAAAGGTAATTGTGACATTGTTAAAGGTCATAAGCTTTATATAGCCCTAAAGAAGGCGATAAACGAGAAGAAGGTAGCCGTTATCAGATTCGATACCGACCAACCGATATGTATATCGACAAGAATCATGAATCCTTCATTCGGGGTGATCATGGACGAGTACGGTAAGGATATATTCCAAGGTAACCTTAAGCTAATTAATGTCCCTAAAGGTGTCAAGGATCTAATAGTTAACTATATAGAAAAATATCGTAAATTATGAACTTCAAGACATTTGTATTCATGATCCTTACATTCAGGAGAGTAGATCCTATACCTAAGAATATAGGTCTTATGTTAAGTACAACGTTCTGGATATCTATAGTATGGATAATATCCAACTTTACTATATTGATAATGAGATTAATAAAATAGACAAGATGAAACAAGGAGACGTGATATACAAGAATGGTGTGGAGCTGCTTGTAGTATTAAGCTACGACCATAATGAGCCATGTAAGGGTTGCTTCTTCTACGAGGATAAGGCGTGCGGATCAGAAAGACTGATAAAATGCTGGGATTGTAACAAAGAGTATATATTCACAGCTATACGGGAAAATGATACGACTGAGCTAGATGAAATGATCAAAAGGCATAAGGAAGTATATGAGAAGATGCTCAATATAATCAAAAGGATTGAGAAAGAATGTCAAAAATATGTTATCTGGGATACTGTGCATGTGATGTTGAAAGATGATGGAGAGCTTATTATAAAAGCCTTATCCAAGGATAAGTCCGTGCTTTTAAATGATTTCATTATATATGTCAACAATAATGGGAGTATAGATGAAGAGGACTATGATCTATTATTAACTAAATAATTGATAGTACAAATGGACAAATCAAACAAAATAGAGAATCTAGCAAACAAGTATGTTGAAAGGCATATAAGAGATAGACATCTAAGCGATGATACGATAAAAGAAATAAAAATAGCTTATATTATGATTATAAAAGATTTTATAGCTATTGTCGATAAATCTACATCAATGAATGAAAATGATGTGATACATGTAATTAACAGAATATCATCAATATTATATGAACCTATAGGCATCTCTAATACCGATAAAAAAATATTGGAGATAGGGATAGCGCTAGGTCTAAAGGGCGCCATATCATGTATATTTGGTTCATTATTAAAAGATGACTGCAATATAAAAGATGAGATAATTGATATATCTAAACATATAAAAGAAAAATTAAGGTAGAACATGAGCCTGTTTGTATGCGCTAAATGCGGTTGCGTAGACAATACCGCCACGTCTAGTTACTGGATGTTGACAAACGAGTATATGGTGGATAAATTCGACTATGCCAAGGAACTACAGCCGTACAAGGGCATGGGGATGTGCAGCGAATGCGGGAGGCTGGCTACCAGCCCCGACGGCCGTGATGTCGTGGTGCCCGGGAAATGGCACGGGAAGTTCCCGAAGAAGAAAGCTACCGAAGAGCAGTTAAAGAAAGTAGGATACAAAAATTTGATAAGATGAATACAAAGAGGAATAAGATAAAAAAAGGAGATACCATGATATATGAAGAGAAGAGATTCATGGCTATCTCAGAGATAGAGAAAGAATGTTGTACAGGATGTTGTTTTTATGACAATGGAAATTGCAAGTTAGAAAACCCAAATTGCTTTAACAGTGGTATTATATGGGTGCAAAAAGAGGATTATATGAGCGAGATCAGTGAAAAGGCCATTAAATTGGCTATAGAGGCCATGAGACCTATCCCCGTGTATTCGTCACCATGCTACAGCGTAATTGATAACAGATCGCCTGAGGAAAAGCATGAGGAAGACATGAGGTTTTGTAAGGAGTTTAATAACCTTAGATGTGAGATGCTTATTGATATGGCTAAGAAAATAGAAGAGTATTTATTACAAGATATATAATATGAAGAAAATAATAGGGATAGATTTTGATGGGACGTGCGTAGTAGACTTATTCCCTTATGTAGGAGACAATATCGGAGCCGCTAGCGTATTGAGGAAATTGGGCGAAAGGAATCTACTGATATTGTATACGGTAAGAGATGGTAGATGTCTGCAGGATGCCGTGGATTGGTTCAAGGATAACCATATTAATCTGTACTCAGTAAATTATAATCCGGAACCAGTATCATCATCACCAAAATTGTATTGTGATTATTATATAGATGACAGGAATATCGGCACCCCGCTCACGGATAAAGGATATGTTGATTTGGATAAGATGTTGTTGCTATTAAGGCAAAAGAACTTATTATGAAGATAATAAAAATGAATATCAAAAGATATAAGGAGATTATAAGAAAAAAGGATATACTAACACGAGCCTTATCAGAGGCTCGTAAATTAAACAAATCAATAATATGGGGATGAAATATCATTAGGCAGAATACCTCATCGTCTAAGAACCGTAAAATAAAAAAATGAAGTTATCTACCTTAGGAGCCTGTTCCTTGATAATGTTATCAGATATCATCTTAGCATCCTCTACCGCTTTCTTAGCCTCGGCTAGCGCCTGCTTCTCTTTCTCGGATGCTAACAACGCCTCTAATGCTTCTATATAATTATGTGGAAGATTCTTCTCCACGGATTCTTCCATCTTATTAAAAGCATTTGCCGCACCATGAAACACACTCCTATATACATCAAATACCATTCTTTCTTTTCTTGCTATTAAATATTCCATACAAGACACAGAAATCATATACACAATCGTAGGTCTCCCACCAACTGGGTTTTTGCCATTTTGGGTAAAAACTTTATAATCAATATCTTTAATAAATCCATTATCACCAGTAAGCACTCTAACAGCCTTGCCCTTATCAGAATATATCAAAGGCCAAACATCATCTAAATTAACTGGAAAATCTTCTCCGGATTTAACTAACTCAAGAACCTTCTCGAAATACAATCTAATAGACAAATTGTCATTTAAAACAATATTACACATAATATAAAAAATAGGCTCAAAAGGAAATGTCGGATCTCACCTCGACAAATCCTAATGAGCCAAAAATATCTTACACATTGAATGACCTTGAAGTGAGATCCCGTCATTCATTGTTTCATAATGCAAATATAGCCAATCAAATTGTCTTAAACAATTGACTGGCTATTTTTTTTATCACGCTATATCAGCAGTTATCTTCCCCTGTCAAAGTACCAATTAGCGTCCTCCCCAGACTCGTCCTTATCCCTACCTCCTAAGAAGAATCCCATCGTCATGCCGTTGGTCATCAGCCAGTAGTCGGATGTCTGCTTAATATCCCTAGCCGTCTTGATATTATACCATTGCTTACCAAACGAGAACTTCATGAGCTGCCTCCATAGCTTGCTCTCGCCCTTATACACGCCGGTCTGGACGGTAGCGAACGGATCCCAGTTTCGAGGATCGGTGAGATCACCTAGCTTCCGGGCCGTGACCAGCGGGTCTTGTAACATATCTATAGCGTTAAGCTCCATGAACGGGGATGTCTGGGAAGCGATCTCGTTGATCGTCCTGAATCCTATATAGGTAATGAACTGCCCGAACCAACTATCCTCATTATCCTCCCTGTATCCCATCAACGCCCGTCCTATGGCTATCATGGTAGCGAATACCGCCATATTAACAAGCGATCGCTTGATGTTGGTCTGCTCATAAGGATTAAGACTATGATATTCTTTCAGCACGTCATGTATTTCCCTCATCCTGCCTTCTGACATCATATTATAAATATCCCCGGCAAATCTCCATAACGTTCTCATATATCCCTCCTCGAACTGGTTGGTCTGGAAGTTAAACCCGGCTTTTTTGTATGCCCGTTGAATGGCAAGTATAAACCATCCACGATGAGGGAGCACCATGTTAAGGATAGCGTTCCGGCTAGCCCCCACCCGGTTCTGTTCGTTAAGGGCGCCGTCGCATATCTGCACCATACTCCTGACTCTGCTGGACAATGTAGGTATGTATCGGTCTATAATATCCTTATTAGCCTCGTTTTTAGCCACGATCTTCCCGTCCTTGACATTTACTAAGTTCCACATGGAATAATCCCTTAAACGCTCCCAATCACGTTTAGCCTCGTTAGCGGACATATCCCTGTCCTTCATCATCATCTCCTTGAAATTGGAGTATGACCAGAACTGACCCTCGTATAGGCGGGTATCATCCATGACCGAGATAATAACCTGCGGATCCAACGGGGAGTTAAGAACCTCCATCATCTTAAACGGCAGATCCCGGAATAAGGTTCTCCAGATCTTGTTGTACGCCGCCGATCGTACACGGTTGCGGACATTAAACACACCTAGGGCCTCTCCAACGACATATAGCTTGTTGGTACGGTTTATGTCCCCGATCTCAGACACGTACGTACTCAACTGCTTCTGGGCTTCCCCATAGGCGTATTTCATGGAATCCTTGCTTATATACTGCCCCACCATACCCTCCAAAAGGAAGTTGGCCTGCCCGGTAAGGGCGCCGGTAGCCGCGACGAACGGGGAGAAGCCTAAGTTGGATTTGGATACGAACTTAGTAAACATAAGAGCTAGCTTATTAAGGTCCACCTTATAGCTTCCTACGTTCCATTCTATACGTTTGTTATTTATCCTGACATCATAGATACTGGCGTTAACCCAATCTTGAAACATCCTATAGGCATGCGTTGCCTCTGGATTCTTACCGCCGTCGTATTGCGTCTCCAGCATCATATTCCTGTATCCCATGACATCATCCAAGGCCGCCCTCTTATACTTGTAAGCGGTAGCCTGCAAGGATAACATGGAATAGGAGTATGCGAAATCATGGGATACGTCATCGGCATTCTCTAGTTTACTCAGATAGTACTTGGGAATCATGCGATACTTGTTATCGTTCTCATCAAGCCCTCCTAGGTCTTGTCCTTGACCATGTATGGGATCATCAACTCTCTCGCCAACGATGTCACGTACGGCGTTCCCGATGGCCGCCTTAGGGTCAACCCCGGCCTGCACCATCCTCTCCACTCCGCCCTTGGATATCTGTGGTATCTGGTAGATATTCCTGAAACGCTCATCATAATCCTCCATGGCCTTACGACTTATGTCAAGCAGCTCCTTCCTCATCTCCCACTTATCCTTATTGATCGTGGCTTCCTCCCCCTCTTTGGTAATACCGTATTTTTTGAAGAAAGCCTCGTTTTTGTACTTATCAAATCTAGGCGTATGATATCCATAACCTAAATCGGGATTATAATTAGGATTCCGGAAGGAACTCTCGAAATCGGCCTCATCTAACCATTGGTTATTGATCGACAAGTCAATCATATTAATATCGAAACCGAAACGGGATACGCTTTCTTCTTTTGATATACCATTTTCTATGACATCAAAGAACTCGGATACCTTATACGTACCGTTGTTTATCTTCCTAATGAAATCAGAATATCCCTTGGGAGAGTATTTCCTCATATAAGGATACAGCCGGGTTCTGGCGTACTCAACAAGAACCTCATTAGCCTTACCCATAGCTATGTCGTTAGCCAGCTTATTATTGAAGTCAGGACCGTATTTCTTTCTCAAGAACGATACCTCCACGGCCGTCCATGACGGGTTCTTCCTAGATAGCTTAGCGGCCATCCTATCCACCTGACTCCGGGAGCGGGCGGACATATGCTCCTTGGCGAATTTAAGCTCATCCATACCATTGTCGTATGCCATGGCGTCCCTTAAAGCGTTACGGTAGGAATCAGTGACACCACTCTCCACCGTATCAGGCATATCCATCTCAATAGCCTCAGCGGAAGCGGCGGCATTAATAACGCTCTTAGCTTCTGCCAGACGATCATATAACTCGTTTATCTTCCTTAACGAGGCAGACCCACGTAACCTATCAAAATCATATTCCCCGTATCTCGTGCTATCCCGGTACTGGATAAGCAAAGGTCTTAACTGATCGTTGATCTCATTTATTGTTGCCATCGCATCCTCTACCTTCTCTATCCTTGATGATGATACAGATTGCTCCGTGATCTTATCAACCAGATTCTCGTAATAATCGCCCTCCTCGGATCCCCACATGTCCTTGGAGAAGCCAAGATGACCACCGGCTAGCAGGAACTCGAACGCCGCCTTACCGCCCTCGGACCGCTCTATCCCACGAAGTATCTCCTTGAACTCGGCGGAAGCCTTACGACCCTCGTTGGTATTCCCGAACTCCTCGGCCCATGCCTCGTCCCATGCCTTGATCTCCTCGGACATCATCAGAGCCTCGGATCCCTCTTCCTTTGGCGTACCGTCAGAATACCACTCGCTCTTGGCTATGGCCCTATCACGTAAGATATCCAGATAAGACCTCCAAGCTATAGGATCGGACCGGAACGCATCCCAATCCACCTTCCCGTTCTTGGTAAACTTATCCATAGCCACATACCTGCTCCTGCGGATACGGGTCATGAAATCGGACGTGGCCTGTGATACTCTACGCCCCAGCCTTTCCTCGACCTTCTTATTAACTTTCTCGATCTTATCGTAATAAGCTTGTACCATAGGTTTCTCACGATTCTCATCCAACCACCTATTTATCGCGTCGAGATATCGTTGCTGATCCTCGAACGTCATGTCCGAGATATCGAAATTCTGGATGGTAGGTTTGAATACATGATATACCTCCTTCGTAATAGGCTTATCCCCGTCATATCCTACTATGTCGTCACGGGTCTTCACCTTAAGGCCTCTATCGGATAGAAGAAGATCGATAAGCTGTTTCTCGGTCTTACCCATAACATTCTTAAGATCATATATATCGATAATAGCCTTAGCCTGCTCGGTCCTGTATAGTAAATCGTATTTGGCGAAATCACGGGACGAGTCAAGGTAATCGGAGTTCTTGCCATTTATCTTCTGTATAAGATCCTCATTATCCTTTATCCCCCATCCACGCTCTTTCATCATCTTAGTCATCTTATTGATATTAGACACACCCTCCGTATGAGCGTCACTATGGGCTTTGGCGAGACGCTGGCCTAACATGCCTAAGATAGCGTTGCCGCTATGCTCCAACGTGCCAAAGAACCGGGACATGACATTGATATCCTTATGGATGTTATTCACCAACTTCTTTATCCCATTCCAATACCTTTCAGGGATATTAAACATCCGAAGCTGTCCATCCAGCCAATCCTCGTTACGATCGCTACGAAGGGCGTTTATATCGGACATGGATGTCTCAGCCATACGTAATATATCATCCATATCCTCTACCATGCCAACCTTATTGCTGCCATAATAATCAGCAGCCTGATTATTGACGAATCCACGAAGGTTCCTGATCAGAGGAACTATCTCCCCATATACGTTATCGATAACCTGTATCGTCTCATAATCCAATCCTTTTCCGCTCTTACGTAGGCTACTGGCGACAGTGACCAAATACTCCACCTCAGCCTTGGCGGTCGCTATGACGCTCTTGGTGGATAATAGGTTGTTATTCTTATTTAGCTCACCCCCGACTTGTCTCACCTTCTCACCTATATCACGAAGGAGGGTGATACTTTCGCCGATCCTCTGGCTTTGGCTTGACCTCATCCTCTGCAACCTAGTGTATAGCCTTTCCAATGATCTCCCGTTCTTGATCAACTTATTGGCCACGTCAACATCCGATAATGAGTACATGAGATGGTCGCTATCCTTTAGCAGAAGCACGTCAAATGCGCTTGGATCATCAGCTAACGCCGACTCCTTTATCCTATCAAGAACCTTATTCAAGTCTGATCTTTGAGTAGAGAAGAAATTCCTTATAGCCCGGATTATCCTGCCAAACAAGGAGAGCTGGGAGTCCTCGGACGAGGCCAGATCCTCCACCGCCTGCTCCATGCCCGGGACGAACCGCTGGCCCAATGTCTTGCCTAGGATCTCCCGCTTTACCATCCGATCCAGTTCCTCCCCTTGGTATTCCTTCCCATACACCTCATAGTAACGGCCCGCGAACTGGTTCCACAATGGCGTGCCGACAACAGAATCCAGAACCTCGTCAATCTCCTGTTGATTACGGTAAGTATCGATCAAGAAATGAGCTACCTCCTCATTAAGATCCTCTACCGTAGCTCCCTCAGCCAAAGCGATAACCCCATTGGCCATATCGGACAATGCCCTAGCCGAAGGCTCTACACCATTACGCATCTTATACTTATCCATATACTCAGACATACCCATCACCCGGATACCTAACGTGGACAAGATGTTGGTGATGTCAGTCCTGTTCTGAAGATCCTCCGCCTTCTCGTTCTCAATAACCCCACGGACATTACTTCCGTACAAGGCATTATCCTCCATCATCAACGACAAGGCTAGCTCCATGAACCCATCATATTTGTTATTAAGCTCCTCAAACTTACCTTGCCTTAACATTCCCTTGATCTCCGATCTGCTTACCTTAACCTTCTCCCCTGATGTCGTGATAAGATCAAGGTCGTTGCTTACCTCCGTATCAAAGCCAATGGAGCCTAATACGTTCATTCCCGAGGACTGACTTCCAAACCTGTTCTTTAACCTAGATAAGGCGTCCATAGCGTTATAGATCTTAAGACCGTCAGAGTCCCCGGCTCCGGTAAGATAATACCTATCCCCTAATCTTATACGCTCCCCGCTCAACAAACCTTTCTTGATAAGGTAATTGACAAACCCTCCACGAGTGCTTATATTAGAGTCTGAACTGATACCAAGAACAGGGATGAACGACTCGCTGTTATTAAGGGTTATGGAGGAAGAGCCAAAGGAGATGTCGGTGGTTCCGGTGGGGACGTCGCTCTCCTCGACACTGCCGGCCAAGAACCCGGCCTCGACCCGCCCTCCGGACGAGCCTTTTATGGCATTGGCGTAGGTCTCATGTATCTTGCCGTCATCCGATCTAAAGAACAGGCGAGGTTCACCGGAATCATATACCAATCTTGAAGATGGAGGCGTATAATTTTCAATATCATTTAACGGCAAGACATTGCCGGAGAATATGATCTCCCCATCTATATTTCCGCCCTTCACCCTAATATTAGGCCGTTGCCCGGTAAAAGCGCTTTCAACCGCCTTCCATAACATACGGGCCGTTTCCTTAATATCTATATTCTCCCTGATAGCCCTTATATCATCCCATGACGCCTCTTTCAGTATCGTATCGCCAATATTATCCTCGTTTATGGAATCCAGATCCACCTCCTGTACCGTGGATTTATCTACCACAGCCATATCATTGACATCACCTACCTCTCCGGAGGTAAGATAAGCCACGACATTGTCGCTATTCCCAAGGCTTCTGGCCAACGCCGGGGCATCCATATCGCTTATGACGGACAGGACCTTGGCTGACATAAGTTGCCCCCACTCGCTGGCGCTAAGTCTGGCGCTTATGGATCTGGCCGCCTCCTTATTCCTTGGAACGGATCTAGCCCAATCACCGAACTTGGACCTGAACTTGTCGTTATAAATAGTCATATAAGCCTCAGCCGCCTTATCAAGATCACTTACGGCGGCTATACCCGCTATCTTATCGAACAAGGTGGATACCTCGCCGGAAGGGGTCAAGACACGGGTTATCTTACCCTCCTTATTCCTTTTAATTACGCAACTCGACATAACTTCATGTTTTTGACAAAGATACAAAAAGCCCGCCTAGATCATAACTAGACGGGCTGACCTATTTTTAATCTTCCTTGAATTTCCCGCTAAAACACCTTGTCAGCTAATTCCTTGAGTTGACTATTCATCTCCATAAGTCTTATAAAACGATCATTCGTGTATGCCTTAAACTCATAAACAGGCAATCCGGAAGAGCTGGATATCTCAGCGGAAGGGAATACGACTATAAAATCCCCATCATTAATAATTATGTGCGTATTATCACGCTCCACGGAATAATATCCATTTCTTTCTGTAACAGATATACCAAAACGTTCTATAGCCTTATTAATATTCACAATATCATATGAATGGAATTTGAATGCCTCCACATTTAAAGAATATATCATAACACTCTTAATTTTTCTATAACCTCAAAACACATCTTACACTCAATCCTACGATACAACTGCCTTACGCCATCTATCGTAGTCCAATAACGACCACCCTCACGGTGAATAAACTCACTCATAACCTTGGTATCAGCCACATCATGCAAATCATATGAACTGAAACATAACTTACATATATCGTCAAGATCAAAATAAGTAACCTTATTATACGATATACAACTGATTTGTCTCCCATCAGGAATCTGAACATCGAAAACATTTAGCTCTTCCATTTTTTCAATCAATTACAATTTCCTCAATAATAGAAATAGGGACATTCACGCATACTCCTATGGTTTTCAACCCACATCCGTTACGCCTATTCTCCTGAATCTGCTCCTCTGATAAAGGAGTCTCGATACTACAATACTTTGTAGTATTTTCTTCACAATCATCCTCATCCTCCTTATAAGGTCTATAGAGAACGACATCTCCAGCCTTAGCAGCTAACATAACAATACCATGAACGTCTTTTTTGATCATGCCGATTTTACCTTCATAACCATGATTCTTGATCAGATTAATGTGTTTTCTTATATCCATATACATAAAAATATGGGATACATATCCCATCACAGATACATATCCCATTATATAAATTAGCGACGAAAAGCATGGTGATGGACATGCGCCACAAATGTAATTACAAAATTCGTAAAAACAATATCATTTGGCCATTAATTAATAGGAATATGTTCCTCATAGGTCTTGACAGAGTGCTTGAATGACGTGAAATGCCTTTTATCAGTGCCGAGTATAGTGACCTGATTATCCGTCAACCCGGCCAGATCCTCATACCCGTCACCGGAATACGGCATAAACAATACGTTTTTCTCAACGTCATTAACATATACCTTAAGCGTACCTGACATCTTCGATGTTTTCTTGAATGACACCTTTATGGTCCCATCGGTACCCGGCAATCCTATGCTTACCGGCTGATACTCGTTGCTATTATAAGAGAACGCCCCTATAAACAACTTGGCAGAACCGCTCGAAGAATCAAGATATAAGGTAAATCCATCATTTACGGCGTAATGTCCACCGCTTTGTCCCCTTATAACCATACCCGACGCTATGCCTGGCATCATGGGATTATCCATACCTCCGACACCAGGTATATTATACCCATCGCCATTGCTCTCCACATGCCAGCCGAACTCATAAATAAACTCCTCCACATCTATATGAGCATACCCGTTATACGGTTTTTTAACCGTAAAGGTCTTATTTAGTCCCGTGGGACTATCATCGCTATAATCATATAACACAAAATAATTAGTCGGACTGGGGGGGGATAAATCCGTCTGGCATGGCTATAAACTCGGCGGGATCCTCTATGACCTGTATAGGGCCACGGTATTGAATACGAGAACCACAGCTAGACTCGCTCATATTATTACTATAACTACTATCAAAAAAAGCAACTCCCCCATTGTCTCCACCTCCACTAGAAGATCGACAAGCTATATTCCAATTTTTTCTAGCTATCCAGCTATAATCACAATAATTCGTAGTAGGGGAGGCTCCTATTTCTATAGGAATCATGTCCCCATGCTCTCCCCAGTATACTTTATTTATATATCCATATCTACTTGATCCACCTATATCTATTGTACGATAACCGGAAGTAGGGACTGTATTTATCTCAAATCCATCATAAATATAATAAACAGAATTATTAGAATGTATTCCACCCACCCATTCGCTCATATTTCCATAAAAATCTTCTATACCTAAAAAACTAATTTGAGTAGAAGTCTTTCCATCATTATTACCTAGTGAAGATGTGGTACCGCTAACTCTAGGATATGATGTTGATCCATATCCAAACTGACTCATTTTCTGTGAGTTTCTATTAGCATATTTAGCATAGAATAAATGAGCTATTTTACAATGGGTTTCATAATCAATAATATCAAATCCATCTCCCAATGCGATAGCATAATCATGAAATACTACAGGAGTTAAATTTCCAGTAGATCTAACTCCCTTTTTAGACCACAACTTTCCATCAATATTTATAGCCTTAGTTACTCCAACAAGACATCTCCTAAACAACCCAGCATTCCCCCACTCAGTGATATTATCATCAGAATCATTATGAGTTAATGTAATCTCATGAACAAGATTTTGAATATTGCTAACATCATACTCGCCTCCCTTATGACTGTATCTATAACTTGGTATATCAGTCATCCACTGACCCATACTTCCGTCTAGAGATGCCGGGGTCAAGCCGTCATGGAACAGCTCGGAGTTATTCTCATCAAGATAACATATGGCGACCCCTGTATCCGTTTTCTTCACCAAGCACCTTCTTCCTTTGATCCACGAGCTGTCGCCGCAAGACTCTATCACCGGATCGGAGTTGGCGTCATCTATCTTAAAACCTATCACATTCGGCGTAACCTCAAGACACTCGCACGGGGCGTCGCTCTTGAGTACCCCATACACCCGATTGTCGCTAGTCAGCCACCGTTTGCCGTCGCTCGTGATATAAGCCTGCCGGCATCCCTCCTGATTCACGGTAAGCGTCTTCTTAGTACCTTTTGGAGTTGTTATCTCCAGCTCAAGAGTCCGGTCAAGACCGTTGTTCATCACCGAGCCAAAGGAAACGGAGGCGTCCCCGACCCCGGACCCCGGGCTGACGGTCAGAGGCTGGTCCGTTACCTCGCCTACCCCGTCCTTCCAATTAATATTCAAATCATTATCCATACCTATATTATTTTTGTTCTATTGCAAAGATAGCAAAACAAATAAACCCCAACCGGATTTATCCAATTGGGGTTCGATACCATTATTTCCTAACCTATTATCGTTTCATCATCCTTAAGGCTGTCTTAGCTGCTGCTTGCGCCCAAGTCCATAAGTCATTAGCAGTTACGTTAACTGTCTGAGCCGTACCGTTAACATCCAGATTAATAACCTCCTTGTCAAGCTCTAACATAGAGTCTCCAGCTGCCTGAGTGATAGTTACCTGAGCGTTCTGACCGCCATTAGCCGTCACGGTCAAGTTGGCTACCAATTCCTCTACAGTGACGTTGGCCGGAACATTGGCGATAGAAATACTCCATACGAACTCGCCGGTAGCTCCGGGGTCATCGGCTATGACAGCGCCATTGGCGGTTGACTTACCAGCGGCCGTATAATTATCTGGCAATGTCAAAGTCAGGCCATTCTCCTCGGCGGGAGTAGCCGTAAACGTAAGTTTGGTACTGTTGGATTTACCTGTGATAGTTACCGTACCACCTGTCTTTGGAACAGAAGCGGCGGGGCTATCAACGGCAACAGTCTCTACAGCCGCCTCCTGATTAACGACCAATGCCTTAGATACTCCACCGTTAGTCGTGGCGGTGAAATTTAATGTACGCTGAACACGACCCGTGTATTTATCACCAGATATGTTAACAGCCATATTACCTGATCCTGATACCGGATCGATGGTTACGAAACCAAATTTTTGTGAAGCCATACTTGTATTTATTTATAAATGTCCTTTTATTATGCCAAAAATAACTTGTATCATATCACAAGCCAAATATAGGGGGGGGGTAGATCGCACTACGACTACGCCCGTTCCACGTACTGACCTATCAAGTCCTCTAGATTATGGCTAAGAGGAGTTCCGCTATCCCTAGTACACTTATATACATCAGCGTTCTGGATGTAATACTTATCCTTGAATATCTCCATTGGAGGGAAATACGGGATAGGGTCTTCTATAGTGCCGGTATGTTCCTTATCGACGACCTTATATAAGGAAGCCGTATCCAATCCGGGTTCCCATTCCTCTGATAGTGTATGTTGTTGGATAACCTCATAAAGGATATCCGTATCGTCCTTCACCACCCTAAGACAGAATCCGGCATCCACCGACAACCCGAACTCCGCCCCTTCTTGTCCCCATATAGGGAATAGGATCTTAACGTCCAATTTCTCGTTAGGGGATAAAGATATAGCCTTGTTATTAACCACCATTCTGGAGAATCTGACAGCCACTTTCTGAGGATTGGAGGCATCTTTCTCCTTTGCCTGTTGCTGGATATAAGTCATGGTGATATTTACATTATCAGGATAGCCGGACTGAGCGTCAACAGCCCTCACCTGCTCTACGGTAGTGGCTAAGCTGACTTCCCTCCGTTTGGCTCCTAACGCCGACATCAGATCATTATCGTACTTATCCATCATCTCGATCAAGATCTTGCCTTCCGTTATATCAAACTTCATACCCATGATCGTTATCTTATCGGCTATAGCCCCATCAGATAAAGCGTTACGCCTATCATATTCAGGGATATAGATATTTTGATCATCCAATAAGAACTCATGAAGATTCTCATTCTCATAAGTCCTGATCTCCTCATATTTGGCCGATTTCTCCTCATTAAGGAGTCTTGAGTCATCTAATTTAGCCTCGATAATCTCCTTAACCGTAGCTTTAGGATTGGCCTCCTTGAACGCCAGTTGTTCCTCCCCAAGCTCTATCCATGGGGCGGGATTCCCGTTAATGTAATCATCATAACTATAACCCTTGGCATAATTATCATCAAGCGGATCGTCCTGAACTAATTGATTTGGATATATTTCCCTATTTATATATACGTAGCTCATGTCTTATATCATTAATCTTGTTCTTTAACGGCGATGCTATACTTACCTGAAGCGTAACACCAGATATTTATCTCGAAAGGCTTGTTAGCCGTAGTGGTTATAGAAGTTCCGCTCATGCTGACATAATTCCCGGAATTAGGTATCGCCTGAGTGAAAGCCGCTGAGGGGACGCACCTGATCATCAACTCCTCCCCTATCTGCATGCCGGAAGCCACGGATAAGGTCGTAGCGGCCGATAACGTAGCCGTGATGCTTCTCTTGGAGATAGGTAAGCTGGCTAATGTCGTGACCGTATTAACCCCTATAAGCCTGTTCATGGTCTTCTTATCGGCGGCCGCCATCAAACCGTTAGTAGACTCATTGGCCACGGCATATGTCGTGTTAGGAGGGGTAGCCCATGTACCATCTCCACGCATAAAATTAGAGGTGCTACCATTAAGCTGTCTCAATAAGCCGTTGGCGGTAGTGGAGGCCAACCCGTACGTGGTATTGGTAGGCACGACCCATGTTCCATCGCCACGAAGGAAGGACGTCTGTTTCCCCGCTGCGGGAGCCGGAACTAATCCCGCAGCACCGGCGGCAGAAGCCGTAGCCGCCTTCATATTGGCGTAGGTAGTATTCGTATCCTTATAATAGGGGATACCACCCACGATAGGACAAGCCGTATATCCAGAGGCGCTTGTCACGGTACTGCCGTTCTTGACCAATCCTGTGGACCCATTAGCTCCTACAACACCATACGTTGTATTAGTATCCGTCCAAGGCACGTTGACATACATCTTACCACTACTATCCAGCTCTACCGGATAATTCTTACCATTCTCAGCATATCCGATCATCACCAATCCTAAGGTCGTGGTATTAGCCTTAGCGTATGTGGTATTTGTCGGAACCACCCATGTGCCATCACCACGCAAAAACGACGCTTGCTTGCCGGCAGCCGGCGCTGGTACCAATCCCGCCGATCCTGCGGCTGAGGACGTCGCTCCACCCATGTTGCTATATGTGGTATTAGGAGGGGTTTGCCATGTCCCGTCACCACGAAGATACTTGGCTTGCGCTCCGGCGGCAGGTGCGGGGACCAAGCCGGCCTTTCCCGCCGCTGAGGCAGAAGCGGCTCCCATATTGGTGTATGTCGTGTTGGTATCCGTCCACGGGACATTCACATACATCTTACCGTTTCCGTCAAGAACTACCGGGTAATTCTTCCCGTTAGCCGAATACCCGATCTTAACAAGACCCAATTTATCGCTTGTAGCTTGGGTATAAGTCGTGTTATTATCAGTCCAAGGAACATTCACGTACATCTTACCATTAGCCAAAAGCACAGCGTAGTTCTTTCCATTAGAAGCATAGCCGATCTTAACCAATCCTAAGGTGTCGGCCGTGGCTTCATTATACGTTGTGTTATTATCCGTCCACGGAACGTTAACGTAAGCGTTGCCGGACGAATCCAGTTGCACCTTATAGTTCTTCCCAGAAGTCGTATATCCTACCTTAATACCGCCAAGAACGGTAGCGGAGGACGTGGGAGGGGTGAAGGTACTTGGTTTGCCCGTAACCCCGGACCAAGGCACGGAGGAAGCCTGACTGGCCGTGTAAGGCTCATACCCATCCTCACTGTTTAATTTAGACTCGTCTTTTATCAGATACATCTTACCTGTAGACGTGACCTTTACCGTATCACCACTTTGAGCCGTAGCGGTGGTAAGGGCGAATCTAGCCGTATCATTAGCTACCACGACCAATCTTTCCAATGCCGCCTTAGGCAACCTATCTATGCTGATGGTCCCGGAAGCGATCTTAGAGGCATCAAAATCAACCAATGTCGTGGAGATAGTAACGTTACCCCCGAAGTCCGATGAGACACTACCGGTAACAGCCCCGGACAGCGCTATGGTCCTAGCCGCCTGTAATTTCGTGGCGGTAGGGGCATTATCCGTCTTAAGGGCATATTTGGTAAGATCAATATCATTAGCCTTATCCAGAAGCTGATCTATCTGCTTGCCATTATATTTACCTTGAAAATCTTCCATATTACACTTATTTTTGCTCAAATATAACTATATACATAAACCCCAAGAAATCGAGGGGGGGGAGATACGGGTAAGCATCAGAAGCTGCCGTCCCCGTGCAGGAATCCGCTGCGGAATATAATAGCCTTGTCTTTAAGTTTCTGGACAGACTCCCATTCCCATTCACCCTCACAAGGCTTAACGACATACTTATTCCCCCATGTCTTGAACTTCCTCTCTATAACAAACATCTCAGGGTCTTTCAAAACATGGAAGATACTTCCGACAGGGAAATACTTATCAGTTCTCAATATAACTCGATGATATCTCTCGTCATATTCAGGATCGCCTACGATACGTGCCTTATAAAACTGGAAATCATTCAACGTCTGATCCACTGGCTCTATCCAATAATACCCCTTACCCATTGCAGTTTGTATTTAATTATCTATATTTGCGGTGTAGTAGTAACTCGCAAGGTTTTTAAGTTATTTTCGATCAAAGGGGAAGGGTGTCCGTGAGGATGCCTTTTTTCATTCCCGCCCACCCTTCCTGTGAACAAAAGATCTACCTCGAACAAATGTAATCATAATAAAGTTACGGGCAAAAAGAAACCCCATCGGTATTCTATTGCCGACAGGGTTCTCCAACGTTGTATCAAACCTAAATCATATCACTCCATTTGATTGTGTCACCGACGAAGCACCGCACCGCCAGATACCTTACGAACGCCGTCCCTTCCGGGGCGTCAGGGTCTTCCAGATAAGCCAAGACAGCCTTGACTATTTTCTGGTCGCAATCCAATACCTTAGGAAAGTAGTCGCTATAGAACATAGCGAATAGATATTGGACATCTCCCCAAGTGGCGTTATCAGGTTTCTTGGCCCCGCATTTATCGAACATCTGCTTAGCGTCCTCCATCGTCCATCTTCTCTTGGACCCATCGGCGTTAAGCATCTTATCAGCGGCTTCCCTAGCCAGCTCCTTGGAAAAGTGATATCCATGGGTGTCTATATACCGCTTATAATCCGGGTCATCAGCGTCTGCTCCTCAGTAGTAACGACTCCTGCGTCCCCTGCGCATATACGGCTCGGTACCTTCGTACTCGTCACGGATGTTACGTTCACCGAACCATCCCCTGCGATACATCTCGTCCTCACGTTCATGGAGTCTCTCACGTTTCTCAAGCTCACGCTCATCACGTTCCAGCTCCCTCTCGCGTCTTTCGAGATCACGCTCACGGCGTTCTAGCTCATCCATCCTACCATCATGCTCCTTGCCATAATGGTCATATATTCCACCACCATAACCCATGTAAGTCCCATCCGAACGTCTGCTACGTCCACGGCCGCCTCTACGATCGTAGATCTCGTCATTGTAGTCCTCGTCGTGACCGCCACCTAAATCTATAACTCTCATCTTAACCTAATTTTTTAATTAACAACTCTTTTAGCTCATCGAAAGAGGATCCCATCCTATCGACTTTCTCCTCAAGATTCTTGATCTTCCGGTCTTGATCCTTAGTCTGCTTAAAAGCCGGATTGATTTCCTCAAGGATCGAATCACAAGCCTCTAGCGTCCTCCTATGCTTATCGATACTATCGAGAATATCGGAGCTAGTTCTCTTAGCGGCGTTAAGCTGGTTCATGATCGGATCGACCGAGCAGGCCAAAGTTATGTTATTGGACATAGCGACATCCCTGCTCTCCGGTACGACATAGGTCATGGAAGACCCGTTTATCTCCACGGTAAGGTCTATCACCCTATCCTGTAGTTGCTGATATTGCCCCATCTGACCCATCTGGGGTTGCTGGAACCTAGGCTCGGACACGTTGACCACATTCCCCATCCTGAATACCGGAACATCGGACGTATCCAGCGTATATACTTGAAATCCTTTCTTTAAGTCTCTAAACATATCTCGATTTTTAAGCGGGAGGGGAATACCCTCCCATTAGACATATAATCTAACCTATTCCTCGTCAACATCCGTTCCCGAAGCTGATGCGGCGGTTGTAGGCACACAGCAATCCATGAGCCTCAATACACCCCTTACCTTGTTGAAATAAACAAGGCGTTCGGTGTTGTTAACCATAGCCGCTCCGGTCACAGCCACGTTGATCGGGTTCACCACAGCCACGCCGGTTACCGGGCAGCATGTGTCATCACCCACCGTGGATACGGTGCTGTTCGCTGGGACAGCTATCTGTACTGGCAATGTCTCGCCTGTTGTCGGAACCACCTGCCGGATTTTCAGCAGCAGAAGGCCCTCGCATGGCAAGGACAGCCATATCCTTGGGTTGATACCGAAGATGGTGTTGGTAGTAGTCACTACCACGTTCTTCGTGACCAACTCATAAAGAGACCCTATTTTAGAAACACAAGCCATTTTTAAATATTTTTTACTGTGTTTATAATCTTAAATAACTACATTCGCGTCTGGGATAGGCAGAGGTCGCGTCTTTGCTGATAAGGGTTTCTCTAAGTTCTCCCTTCCCATTCTCTTTAAAAACTTAGTCCACATTTTAAAAATTAGAGAAAATGACGAACGAAGAATTTATTAAGAACATCTCCTTTGAGGGAGAGGAATGGAGAGACGTAGTCGGATTTGAGGGACTTTATATGGTGTCTTCCTTTGGGAGAGTAATTTCCCTTAAAAGAGAAGTTAGAAATACACATTGCTCTTACAGAGTTGTAGAACAACATATACTAACACCAAATAAAAATACAAGTAGACCCAAATATATAAGACACAGTTATCATCTATATAAAAACAAAAGAAATAGAAAATCAATAACAGCCCATAGAATCGTAGCTACCGCATTTATCCCCAATCCTAATAATTATCCAGATATAGACCATATAGACGGAAATCCTCTGAATAATAATGTACACAATTTAAGATGGTGCAATCAAGTTATGAACATGAACAATCCGATCACAAGAAAAAGACTGTCTAACTCTAAAACAGGCAAACTAAACACAAAAAAAAGCATGCCTGTCGTACGAATCGACAATGATGGAATGATTGAAACATTTCCCTCCGTGATGGAAGCATATAGAAATGGATATAATCACTCATCCATACTAAAATGTTGCAAACATAAAATGCACACACATAAAGGATGCAAATGGATGTTTTTATCCGATTACGAAAACCTTACCAGTAAATCAAAGAACGATATCTGCCAAACGTCAGACTAAAAATTAAATAGCTGCGTTCCCGTTGTTGCAACAACCATTATTGCATCCGCAACTGTTGTTGCAACATCCTCCATTATACCCATTAAATCCATAAGGATATCCGCCATAGCCGTTTCCAGCAAATGGATTACATGTTAAAAATGCAGGCACCGGACAAGGACGAATCTGGTTAACAATGTTTTGAGTTTGAGCTTGCTGAGCGGCAAATAACTCCAACGTCTGTTTTTGTTCGCGCAACGAATCAATCGTATGCTGCATTTCCCTCTTCTCAAGATCACAGAAAGCGTTCTGAATTTGCTGAGATTGAGCATCAATCTTAGCACTCAAGATATTAAATTGCGTAGTAGCCTGCTCACGGTTGTTCGTCAATCCTTGATTGATGTTGTTCTGAAGAACATTGGTTTGCTCTAACGTCCGCAATTGATTGTCAAAGCCTTGCTGCGTTATCATATTTTGAGTAGCGCACGTGCTTTGGTTGATCAAAGAACTCAAATTGCAGCAGCAAGAGCTAATTTGATTACCAATCTCACAGCCTTGTTGCTGTACGGCGTTAATAACAGCCTGAGAAGTCATACCTACCTGACCAGCTACCTTATCGATAGCGCCTTGCACGTTACAGATAGCGCTTTGCAATTGAGTAGTAGTACAGTTCAAGGCGTTAGCGATCTGCTCGATAGCGCTTCTGTTACCTTGGATAGCCTGCATCAACAACTCACGACCATAGTCGTTATTCAATTGAGCGGGAAGACCATTAGCGCAGTTCTCACCACCGTTACCAAAACCATTGCCAAAGCCACGGCCGCCCCATAACCAGAACAGAACAATGATCCACAACCACCAACCGTTAGCCCCGCCGAAACCGTCTTGGTTGTTACGGCCGTTCATCAAGGCCGCCACTAAGTTCGGATCCATCTTATTTCCGCCTATTAAGTTGGCGAACATCCCCGGAATCATAGATAATAAACCGTTAGTGGCGCTTCCACTACCGGAACCCATACCGTCTAACAAAACGATTTTGTCTCCACTTGTACCCATGTCTATTTATTTTTGAATTAATAATAACCCCACCTGATGGCGGGCGTTACAAAGTCCAAAAATTAACAGCCCTAAGATCGTGATATGTGTCATCATCAAAACACGTCATGTCATGTAAATGGCATTAATAATAACCGGTACAAGACAAAAAATCCGGAACGTATCACTACGACCCGGATTCATGCAAATCCATAAATTCAATGTTTCAATGCTCGAAAGAAAACGTCTCACGACGCCAAAGAGAGATTAACTACACGAAAAATCTCGCATTAATTTATTTGTATTAGCAGTGTATTCATTAATTATCTTACTGGATGAGGGATTATCCTCTATCCTTGACAGGCGATTATCGTCACTCCTTACCGTAACGTCACCCATCCTTCGTACCATGTTTTCTTGATATGATGATGGATCGGAGTATATAAGATCATCAACGAACCTGTATATCGCACCATCAACCGTCTCACCTACCTTCTCATATAAACCGGATTGGAATGACACGAAATCATCATACCTCCCACGAGCCAAGAACGAACCGTCCGATCTCACCTCGACGCCGCCGTTGACCTCCCGGAGCAGGCCCGGATTCCTTTGGTACAGATACCTGTAAAACCCGACATCCATCATCCTATCCTGTCTATCCAGATAGAAAAGGTTTCTCATGCTACTGTCACCGGACTCGATAGCCACATCAAACAACAGATCTCTTACCTGACCATCCGGCAACGACATCTCTATGTTTTTTAACGTACCTCTGTCATGGTGGTTCAAAGATACGTTATAAAATCCATTAAAATCAAGAAAACGCAAAACATTATTATATAAATCCGATTTTTTTAACCTTTCCTTGATCTGGATCTTCCTCAACGAGGTACAGGATTTGATAAAATCCCGATCCTTTCCCTGTCTAGCCTCGTATCTCCTGAACTCCCGATCAATATCGATATCATCCATCTTAAGTGTTGCGGGATGCTGGTATATCAATCTGGCAAGGATCATACTCTCCGTATTGGAGGATGAGATGTTATCCATAACCAACTTCTTGATATTATCCTTGACCACGCCAATATCAGATCGAGAAGCCCCTTGGGGGACCACGCCATCCGGTAAGTACGAGGGCCGCTCTATCCCGATATCAGCCAGCACCTCATAGGCCTGATCGGTGTCGGTTATCGGGGTCGTGTTATGGTATATATTTCTACCTACATACAACATGTTCCTGTCATACATATCGGAAGGAGATGTTTTCCCGGACCTTACATACACCATCCTATCACCGGTAAGGTTAGTATCCTGAACCTCGTATATCGGATTCCCTTTCCCTGTTATCCTATCAAGATCGGAAATAAAGTCATCATATACCGGGGCACCATTCTGTATAGAAGATAACATGACGTCTAGCGATGCCATAAGATCACGGATATCCTCCGGTCTGGATATAACCATCTCATCGCTAATCGCCTCGCTTATATCAACACCCATATCGGAAAGATCCATGGCTATGTCATATAGACGTCCGGCAACATCCTTGATGTCCTTAAAATCGTCCATATCGATTATCTCCCCAACCTTATCCCTTAGACCTTTCATATCCTTAGGCATACTGATATATGGTATGGTATTGTAAAAGTGCGAGTCGGTAATCGTATTCCCGTCCTGACTCCGAACCTCCATACGGGTCATATTACGATACGTATCATACATCCGATCGGCGTAATCCTGATCCTCCTGATACCGGAGCGCCAAGGAAGGGTAGGGGACGGAGGTGAAAGCCTGATCGAACTCCCGGCGGTCGCTGATACCGCCTACCGCCCTCATGATCGTATCCCTTACCTCCATTGGATTCAAGGCTCTTCTCTTCCCTAACGAGTCATATGTATCCTCATATATCATATAATCATCACCAAGACCTGATTCGGAGGACAGGAAATACATATCCTTCTCATTGAGATCCCCCTCAGACATAAAATCAACAATCCTCCTCATCATATCCCTTGCCCGATCATACTCCGATCGGTTAGTCATAATATTATCAATCTCATCAGCGTCATACATCCCCGATCGCTCAAGATTGTACCTATTGAGGAATATATCACCGCCTGAAAGGAAATTAGATACGATCATATCATTAAGATCATTGATATTATCGACGCCCAAGGAAGTAAGGGTATTATTAATATCCTTAACCTCGTCAGCCATGAAATTACCCACAGCATAATTCTTTTGTTTGATAAAGGACATGACATCATCATACTTAGGCTCCCCATTGCTATCTAAGTCGTATTCTGATGGCATGGACATCCAATCGCCAAAGAAGGACACGAAGTCGGGGGAGTAGGCCGTACCCCAGGCCGATAAGGCCTGCTTCTGGTCGCCCAGCACCTCCATCGCCCTTTGGTATAATCCGGATGGTTGGTTGTTAGGGGCAAGGACATTATCTACCCCACCCTCCTTATTTTTTATAACATAACAAGATCTACCCACGTTATTAAAATCTATTTTATTAATTAGATTAATATTTATATCACAAAATGTTTACTCTAACTGGGTTAAACGCAAACCCACTATCAACTATCGTATTAATGCACGAATCGCCAACTACTTTTCTAGCTATCCCAATAGCTCCATTGATATCAGCATTTAGCAGCTTTCCAATAGAACTTTGGAACAATCCGCGTTTCTTTCTTCTACCTAGATAATCATCCTGTTTCTTTAGGGGTTCAAATGCCAGATGATCGATCTTTGACGTATAAGATTCCTCGTGAGTAACAACCTCTATACCCAGCAATTTAGCTTTGTATGTTATCTTATTAATTAACTTAGAATGAGGGATAGAGACAAAATGCTGGTTATTTCTCTTACCAATATTTATATTCTTCTTCCATTCCTTATTAAGACCAACAATAATACGACCTATGTTATTCGATGCGCAGAAGTTCACGATATACTTGCTGATCTTATGCATCTTATCATCAATCCAACAATTACGATACAAAGAGATCCTTCTTATTCTCCTAGAAGTTCCCTTATCGCTAACATACGACATCAATCTGGCTTTCTTCTTATTATACCACCGATTCAATGATTTCATAACCCTGCCGTTTATAATGAAAGGCTTGACGCCTACATTACTGATACATGAACATAAGTTATTCAATCCTAAATCGATCGAAAGGAAATTATCCTTATCCAAGTTTAAATCTATCTCCTTTCTTTCATAAATTACCTCTACCACATAACATGTAGCCTGAGGTACTATCCTTACTTGTTTTAATTCATCCTTCTTTACATTAGTTTTTATCGGTTCAATAACATTCTTAACAAAATGAATATAACCATCATCCTTTATCCGACAATTACATTTGGTAAAAACGACCATGTTCTGCTTCTTCCCTTTTTTGTATTTTGGGAGATGGGAACGATGATTGCTATACTTACTAGGATTCTTGTCAAAATCTTTCTTATTCTTAATCCATAAATTAATATTCTTAAATACCTGTCCAACCACTTGTTGCGACACATTACATGGTAATTGCCTAAAATCAAATTGATTTTCCCTACCTAATCTAGTCGAGAGATCATATTCCTTCAAATACTCCTTATCGAAAATACCTTGCCTTACCAGATACAGCACATAATTGTACAGCAATCCGGATTTAAGACAAATATCCTCAAATCGATTATCCTTAATAATATGTCTTTCAACCAATCTCATTATATACACTCTATATATTCTTACTACAAAGATATAAAAATCCCGCCTACTCTCACGAGCGGACGGGAGCCAAATAACAATAATGTAACAAACCTTATGTTTACTCTGAAAAAGTACAAATCTTTTTGCCGATCCTCACGGACAAACAAAAACTAAATCCTAAATAACAAAAAAAATGGAATTTATCGTTTAGCGAAAATATCCTTATCTGATCTATTCAAAACCTTACCTTTTAGCTCCAAGAACCTAGGCATCCACTCCCTAGATATCTTAGATACGATCCACTGGAATCCTTTAGGAGTCACATAGACAGTATTAGTGCCGTAGAACTCGTCATCATTACGATATCTGTAACGAGCATAACCGCTGTCTATCATCCTTTGGGAAAGCAACCACCTCTTACCGGTCTTAGCGAAGAACTTCTTATCCTCAAGCAATATTCGAAGATTCTTCTCGGCTATATCATAACCATGAGCCTCTAGCTTTTCCCGAACCTCTCTGATCAACATATCTGTCTCTTGGGCTATTTCGGCTGTCTTAGCAAACTCAACCATAGGAACCTGTTCTTTGATGATATTATCAGATACCCTTTTGGCTTCCTCTGCCGCTTTTTTCGCCTCAGCTAACGCACGCTTCTCCTTTTCCGATTTAAGTAAAGCCTCTAATGCCTCTATATAATCAGATGGAAGTTCATTCTTTGATGGCATAGAATAGGAGCCTGTTTTTCTAATAGAAGGAAGAACCTCCGATGTTACCCATCTTTTGAATTTCTTGGCAGATTCCATCTTAGATGACATAATCAAAGAATACATCCCTGATTCATTGATTAATTTGATCTCCCTAACAGCCTGATTTATAAGGGGGTTTATTTTAAACCCCATTGATTTACAATCACTTGTAAGAATGATAGAATCCTCATCATCAACAAACCTTTTTACAGCGTTCCCTAAGTTTTCATAACCAAGACATCTGGCTATGTCATTACCAACAAACCATGGATTGTTTTTCTCGTCTAATAATACTCTTACATCCCCAAAATCAGGATTCTCAAACAATTTTAAATTATCATCCATAATATAAAACAACGAGAGCCACCAGCGTCCGTTACTCCACTGATAGCTCTCATTTATCGCCTACGCCTAAGCGATATTAATATCTTCTTCTGGTCTAGCAACGGATAGACACCGCAAATATAGACACTTATTTTAAAACAACAAACAAATAGGAGATATTTTTACAAAAAACGTAATCAATTATATTTGTCTATCATATAGACGAAATATAACTATATCTATCCTCCATCATCATCACCACCTTCTTAATATCAGATAAAGTTAATTTCTTTATCTCCATATTCCTACTATCCATCCTGACGAAAGAGTCCTTGAACTCCTGCTCGGTTATGGCGTCCAACCTAAATAGATTGTATTTTATAAGTAACTGGGTTACGTCAAATATCAAGATATTAAGATCAACATCATCTTTCAACTCATTAAGTAGATCGCGCATCATATCCTTAATAGCGTCAGTGTCAAGTTCCAGCTTCTCGGCTTCCCTCATCAACTTCTTAATGATGCCATTGTACTCGATTATGATATTAGCGTTATCATCATCGGTAGGCAGAAGAATATCCATCGTACATTCTATACCTATCTTATCACTAAGCCTTTTATTGAACTCAGTCATATAATCAAAAGCCTGATCCCTGCTTAAAGCGTATGTATGGTCAAGCAACTGCCTTTGTCTGTTATTGACAAAATAATGACTGGTGTATAACATCATCAAGACCTTCACTCGCTGGATGCGCAGGTCTTGCATAATTTTCCGGTGTAAAAAAGAGTCTAATTGCATGTTATTAAAATTATAATTTTCGTAAAACCCATGCTTTCAAGCATGGAATCAATGTTTTTTCTGATCATCTATATATTTTTTTATGATCGACTCGGATATATGCCCTATTGTTTCAACATAAAAAGATCTTGTCCACAATGATGGGAGTCTTCTCCTTATCGTTTCAAATTCGTTTCTTAATACAAAAGATGTGTATCCTTTTAATTGTGAAACAATATGAGATATAGAATCCGAAGGCGTGGCTTTTATGAAAATATGAATATAATCAGGCATTATTTCCATATTTTCAATAACCCACCCATTCTCTGTCGATTTAAATAAAAGAAGTTCTCTTAGCCTGGACTCTATTTCACCGGTTAATATTTTCCTTCTGTATTTAGGGCACCATATTATATGGTATCCTATGTTGTAAACACTGCTTTTATTCGTTTTCCATCTTTTGTCCATGTTTTTTATTGCAAATATAAAAATTATTATTATATTTGCGTCATAAATATAATTAAAAATGATTTCATACAAATACAACATCTATCATTCAAAGGAAACGAAGCACCTAGATAAGATGCTTCGCGAATGTTGTTTCGTATGGAATCGCGCTTTAGCTCTACAGCGTAGGTATTACAAGCTGTTTGGAAAATATATTTCAGTTGGTAAGATGCAAAAGCATTTTGCTAAAAGGATAAAAAGGAACTTACTTCACTCCCAAACAACACAAGAAATCCTTCAGAGATTGGATTCTGCATACAATCGTTTCTTTAAGAAGTTATCTAAACGGCCACCTAAGTTCAAAAGAGCTGATTGTTTCAATTCTTTTGTTTTCAAACAAGGTGGGTTTACCCTAAATGGGAATTGTCTGACAATAAACAAAGGGAAGAAACGATTTAAATTCTCATACAGTAGACCTTATGAAGGCAATGTCAAACAAATCAGAATAGTACGTGAAACTTGTCGTCGCTACAGTTTGATAATAATTACAGATCATAATCCAACAAACTCCTATAGAAAGACACATGATGGTGCATCTGTAGGATTAGATTTCGGTCTGAAAACTTACCTGACTAAAAGCGATGGCAGTAGTATCGTTTCTCCGCTATTTTTCAAACAATATCAAAACAAGATTAGAAAACTAAGCAAGAGGTTTTCTAAAGCGAAGAAAGGATCTAGCAATAGAAAAAGAATCTTATTCGATTTACAGCAAGCCTATAGGAGAATCGATAACCTTCGATCAGATTTTCAATGGAAATTAGCTCATCAATTGTGTAAACAATATGATTATATTTTCATTGAGAATTTGAATATAGAAGGGATGAAACGGCTATGGGGCAAGAAAGTTTTCGATCTTAGTCATTCTTATTTTATTTATAAACTGATGTATGTTGCTTCAAAGTATGGAGTGATAGTACATAAGATTGACAAATGGTATCCTTCTTCCAAAACTTGCGAATGCGGCCGCATTAATAAAGGGCTGTCGTTATGCGACCGCACGTGGGTGTGCCCATCGTGCGGCGCAATCAACGACCGTGATATTCTTGCAGCCCGTAATATACTTCGGAAGGGCATTTCCGAATTGGAGAGCAAGAGTGATTCCAGCGATAGTAATATCGGGGTTTCTTGCGCTTGTATCCAAGAATCCCATTCTCTTTAACGATGGGAGTATGTCAATCGTCAGGTGATGGACTGACGCCGCAAAGATAAGACGAATAAATTTGCCTAGCAAGGATTTTCCGCTTCATTTTCCCCTGACACTACGTTTCCGTCGGAAACCAAAGACTTGTCCTCGGCCGCCTTCGTAGGCGAGGCGAACTCCGATTGGGAACCGGACGGGTTGACGAACGGGGTCTCCGTATCCTCGAAGAACGTCTCATCCCTCCTAATACTCATCCTGAACTTAGGGGCTATGAAAGGATCGTTATTAAGATCGATGTTGATCGTAACGTCATTCATCAAAATATCCTCCTTGGTCCTAGAATCGCCTATCCATCCTCTTACGTCAGCGGTCATGGGCATCTTACTAGCGGCTTCCTTGACAGCCTTTAACCGTCCCTTGATAACATCCACGTCTCCCGCCAACGGAATCATATATGTCTTGTTATCCAGCCCTGATCTGGCTATAGCGTTGTTAAGATCCATTATATCATCAATACTTACTCCACCACCTAGACCCTCTATAATTCTGTCAGCCATCGATCCGATCATAGATGAGAATGATGATGTATCCTGATTTTTCAATCTTACGGGGTACAGGTAATTTCTTCCATTTCCTGTCTTTATAGCTACTACCGGGATACGTGAATTTTTATAATCACCATACTTATCCCTGACGATAGCCGTACAGAACGGGAATATATTATACTTAATATCATCCCTCATCGTAACCTCCCCGTTCTCTATATATCCTACACTCTCGACCTTACCAACCGTCTCGTTGGTAAAGTCATTCTCGGATACCATCAACGTCCCATTATCATCACTTACGCTAAAATTAGGTCTTCCCGGCAAAACACTGGTGACTGTGCCTACGAACGGTATATCAATCTCGCCAGCGACAGATCCTACATTATCCCTATACAACTCAAAGGCCATACTCCTTAAATCAGCGTTACTCCCTTTTGAGTCTGGATCATTGGCTTTTAGCACCGAGACAAAATTACCGTCACCATCCACGATCTTAATAACCATATTATTAACCAAATCACTACGGGCAGACTTGGTCTCGTCAGAATTAGGATCAACGGCATAAAGGCTATTGTATTTATCATACAATTCCTTGGTATAAGGATCTAACATATCTACCTTGAACCTCACGATATCGTTCTTACGAAGACTAGCCGCAGCTTCTTGATTTATCGACTCATTATTAGAGCCAAATGCATCTCCTGTATAATAAGGAACAACAGATCCATCCTGCCCCTTGCGATACACCATGAACCAGTTGGAGGTCGATAAGGCGGTCTGCCGCCCCAGTATGACACCGGTAGCGTTCTCGAAAGCCTGAGCGTCATCCTCGCTTATCATCCATCTTGAGTGGTTATTCGACTCTATAACAGTAAATATGTCGGTTCCGTTGGTGAAATCCATCACCCTTCCATTATCAGTATCAGTGGCATCAGATCTTTTAAGCCCAAGACCGTCCATAAACCTGTCAAGTCTCATCCCTCCTACCTCATAATACATGACTCCGCCAATCTCTCTCTTCTGGGCCATCAACACTACCGGATTCTGGGCGGCATTGGCCTCCGTCCTGCCGGTGGATGTTCCGGGTTCGCTCTCCGTGAGAACATCACCCATAGGTATAGACTTATCGTAATCCTTGACAACCATACTTCCATTATCATACAGCCTCATCCATTCCACGAACTGGAGAAGAGGTTCATCAGAATAGTTATTGATAATATCAATAGCCTCATTAAGTTTATCCTGATCAACTTCATTCCCGTTGTCAATATCATTCATAAGATCATTATAAGTCTGTATAGCCTCCTTAACCTGATCCTGATCAAGACCATTAATGTTCATATCTATGATATCATCAATAGTATCCCTGATGTTATTTAAGACGTTATCGTTGGTATTTAACCTATCTATCATTGACCTAATCTTATTAAGCCTAGCTATAGGATTATCGCCAAACCCATTTACAAGATCATTGATACGATCCTTGTTATTATCATATATCTGCCTCTCCCTAGGAGATAAGATATCCTCATTACCGTTCCATATCTTTATAGCTATATTATTGATTCTATCATCAGAAGGATTTATGATATCCTCATTATCAGGTACATTCTCAACGATACCGCCCTCATCAGCCTTGATATCATTCTCCATAGATCTGGCGATCATATGATTATAGGTCTTGAACATAAATGCCTCGTCCTCTCCTATAAGACCATCTTGATAAGCCTTATCTATGGCCTGATCATTGGCATAAAGGGAGTTGGCATCAGGATCATCGGTATTCCTGAAATCATATTTACTATCATCCTCCTCATAAGTCTTTCCCCATATGTTTGACAAAACCTTCATGAACCCACGTTCCTGCGACCGTATGAATCTCCTATCACGCATACGGCGAAGGGACTCATTTATATTCTTATAAGCCACAAGATTATGACGATACTCGCTAAGTAACGCCATAGCCTCTTTATAATTATCAACCCCACGGATAGATACAGCATTCTCAAAACCAACTATAGTCTCATAAGCCGACATAAGATCGGCGGCACTGATCCTTGATTCATTCCTGTTTAATAACAGCTTAGATATATCTGTCTCTGAGTTAACTAACGTAGCTAATCTCCTCTCCAAAGCAATTCTATCCTCCGTCAATTTAAGAAGTCTATCATTCTCCTTGGCTAACTTGACCTTATCAGACTCAAGAGCTTCTTTAGACGTGATACTCTGCTGAAGCTTCAAAACATTCTTCTCCATCTTCTGTATATCATCTGTAAGCTTCCTGAGTTTCTTAAGATCCCTACTCGAATCAGGATTAAGACGAGAATATATATCTAAAGCGGGGCCTATATCCGTATTGTATATCCTTCCTAACTGATTAGCGATATCATCCAAATTATCCTTAGCCTCAAGACCGTTATAAGCCATGTTAGAGATGTAGGTGTTAAATGATCTATTGGATATACCATCGGTAAGGGAGTCGGCAAATCTACTAGCCATAGTAAAATTATCAACCTTCTTATTGAACTCGCCAACAAGATTGGACTTATACTCATTTACCTGCTCATCTGTCATATTCATATCAGAGGCTATATCGCTATTAGGTATAGACTCGATGACTGTCTTGAAATTCTCCTTGGTATCATCTAACATCCCCATTTCCTGATCATAACGAAGACGGTTGAATACGGCGTCACTAAAAGTCTTATCTACGATTCTAGAATTAGGTATATCGTCAGCGTTATTATCCGTACTCAAGCCTGATAATTGAGCGTTCAGGGCCATGCTGCCACGAATAGCACGGATAGCGGCGGTAGTCAAGGCGCCGGCATTGGTGTTGTAAGCCTCCACCATCCCCTTGTTCCGGGACATGTCTTGGCTCCATTCCTTTATACCACCAATAGTTTTTACTCCCATAACCGATCCAATAATCATACCGATGCCGATTTCCTTCCATCCCTGATTAGATCCGTAAGTCTCCTTGAACCCGTTCTTTATAGCCTCCATATAGCCTATATTCTGACGAATAGCCATAGGATTGTATCTTGATTCTACCCAATCCTCGGCGGATTTACTAGCCACTCCCTGAAGACCTTCCTCATACAGACCCTCAGATACCGGACGTTTGATAATATTGAACGTATTCCCGGCTATTTTCTGCCATTTCTTAGGCGTTATGATCCTCAATGTTCCATTATCCATCCTCTCGGCTCCTACACCAAATATATTTCGTTTTATGAACTTATCAACGCCCAGATCCATGCCAAACATATCACCGAACATAGCTATATTGGATAACGTAAGGATACCGATATTGGCAGCGAATATAGCGTTAGCGGCATCAGCATTATCAGCTCTGAACTTCATGAGTTCCTCATATGAGGCTTCTCTACCATAGGCATTCCTGTAAGCCTGCTTGAAGTTTTCCTCAGATTCCATCAACCCACTCCTTGACTCTACCGAAGCCTCCCAAAGCGTTGACGTACCGATAAAGGTCAGGTTGTCCAGCCCCTTACCTATGCCTCGTCCTATGCGGGCAGCTCTTAGCATAGCATTAAACCCGGTCTTTGTAGCAGAAACAGCCTTCCCCATACCGGCAATCGTAGCACCTATTCTAGCCCCCATACGAGCGGCATTCATAAGACCAGCTCCGGCGAAGGCGTAAGATGACAAAACGGCTCCAGCCGTAAATGCAGCTCCTGACAAAAGATCATTTGTCCAAAAATTGGTTGTAAACATACTTTTAAGAAATCCAGCATCTCGCTCCTCCTTACTGTAATAATGATTAAGCGTATAATCACCACGCTTATCCATATCATCCAACCATCTGGCAAAACTGTTATCATACATAGCTGATAACGTCCCTTTTGTAACAAGCTCCTTTAATCCATAAACAGACTGACCTACTCCACCTATTCCATACAAAGCAGACTTATAAATAAACTTACCTAATCCTCTATAAGTTTTCTCCCAACCACTTTGACTTCTCGATAGACGATCATCATTATCCACATTATTGATATAACTCTCGTATTTTGGAATCCATTCACCTGTTGACAGCCTATACCTTGAATCACGAAGGTTGATCCTACTTCCAGTTATATCATAATTACCCTTAGGAATACCCGTCTCGTTTATCATCTGAAAAAGCGGATTCCTTGCTTTTACATCATCATGATAAGATGTCTCTACGGAATTTTTTATACCCTCTACTAATGATGGAATACTCCTGCTTCCCTCTCTAGACAAAACATCATTATCCATATCCGATGAACCGCGCATGCCAACAGGTATAGGGATAGAAGAAATATTATCCTTAGAAGGCATGGGAGATGGAATTGATGGAGTAGGGACATAATATCCCTGACTCTTCATCACATTCCCTATATCGTTATTATTATTGCTCATTTTTTCCATCTATTTTATCCATAGTCTCTTTATCCAACACCGAAAGAATATTGCTAAGATCAGAGTGCTGCTCATTAATATCTCTACCCTTAACAATAACGTCTTTATTGATAGCCTCAACCACGGCTTGGGTAAGATACATCTGAGGACACATATTTATAATCTTCATGATATTATCAGCATAATCAGTATTATATTCCAACACCTTTAGAGGTGTCCCGGTCCTAGCCTGCCCGTGAAAATAGACGCCAACCTCAACACCTCCAGGAAAGCCCTTGGCTTTAACATCATACGATTTGTAATTTCTTAAAACCGTATTAATAATCCTAATAGCTCTTTTATTAAGCTCGGATGTAGCTAGTTCATTGTTCTGAATATTGTACTTATCAACCATCCTAGAAGCCTCCTCAGCCGCATTCTCGATAGTAGCGAAAGCGCCAAGTGAATTAGCTTGCGCCCATTTCTGATAAGGCCTATTGGTCGTGGCAGAAAAAGATACAGGGATGATCTTAGATTCGTAATCTTCAGATCTTACATTCCTTTCCCTTTCGTACAAACTATACCCCATACTATCTAATTCCTCTTTAGTAACTTGAACCGTAGCGATATTTTTCCCGCCAGCCATAGCTACCAAATCAAATGTATTGGGATTATCCGTAGGACGAGCATACAATATGTAATTATTAAGCCTGCTATCTTTATCCTTATTCAAGAAACCAGCTCTTGACAAAAGCAGACTCTCTAATTTAGCATGCATACGCCTATCTTCTTTAGAGGCATTGGTAGAATTAGAGAACGACCATGATCTTGGAGCAAACTCGTCATATCTTCTTTCATAGACCATTTTAGAATCCTGAATAGCCTTAGCTATATTACGACCTATATTAGATGAAGACCATTCTCTTCTAAGCGTAGGGCCGTCAGCTCTAGACATATTCTTACCTAAGATCTTGATCATTTTATCCCTACTAGTCATATCGACATTATCGCTATTCATTACCGGATTGTCTACACGACTATAAGTTTTAGCTATATCATTTATATCCTCCAGAGTGAAATTTTCTCCTGAATATCTATTTAACAAATTTATATAAGATCTCATCAGCTCCGTATTAGCTATAGATCTATCCGCATAGTTGATGTTCTCGCTTATCAATCCAGCTATAGCGGAAACCTTTAAAGCATCTTCTGGTGAATACTCTTTCCCTCCAATAATAGCTCCATTCTTACCAACATCCCTCGCATTAACCATACCATTGTCAGTATATGTATCAATACCTCCAGTAACATAGTCCTGATCCCTTACAGCATCATTAAGGATATTTTCCGTAGCGACATCAAAGGCATTTGTAAGATAATCAACTTCCTCATCCATGATCTTACCATACCTATTCCTATTATCATTCGCTGCCATAAGAGCCTCGTATTTATTCACCATATTTGGGGTTGATGATAATACAGAACTTGACGCACCGCCATTATTAGTGATCCATGCCATAATATTCTCGCTATTAACACCACCAGGATATATAGAAGGATTGTTTTGTATATCGTTCTCTATGCCTCGTAGATCAACAGGATTTATGGATGATATTAAATCCTTCTCACCTGTCGATATATTATTCTCATTCTGAATATATTGATTGTCAAATATATTCTCAGGAGTAACATTAGGCTGAACCTTTTCCAGCTCAATCATAACACCTGTAGGGATATTAGAGCTATTACCAGCTTCCTTGGACATTACTTCCCTAAGCTTAAGATTCTGATCTATCTCCTTTGATTTCTGCCTCCACGAGAACTCTCTCTCCTTGAAATCAAGATCTCTCATCTTAAAGTAATAATCATCAGCGATGTAGTTCTCAGATGAGTTGTTATACGACCATCTAGCGGATACACCATCAAGAAATTCATTACGTACAATAAACTCCCCCGCTCTAGCCGGATTCATATTATTGCCAATAAAGGAAGTAGCCTCCTCCACTAACGCACGGCGCTGTTCCCGGACCTCCTGTAGTGACGCCTCAATAGCCGCCTTAGCGGAAGGGCTGGCCTCGGCCCCTTTGAGTTTGGCTAAGAGTGCGCTCTCCTCAGCGTCAAAACCGGAAACATATTTATTAACGAACTGATCAGTAGTCATGCCACTAAACATACCGGGATTAGTGGCAGCCAAATACTGACCCTCTATCTGCATCTGAGCCTTAGCGTTCTGGGATATAGATCTAGCGGCTATCGCTCTAATCTGAGATCGACTCATCTCATCAACAGTAATGTCTATCATCCTACCAGTAGGCTTGCCATCCACTACCTCAGGAACAGAAAACTTCTTTCCCTTATTAAGACTGACGAAATCCTTCATCATCTTATTCATCTCCTCATTGTAATCCGTATAAGGAGTGTAATGAATAGGATTCATCCTTGTACCAACCTGACCATCATTAACCCATTTATAAAACGGCATTAAGGCCACAGTCTCATTTATGGCACTATATTGCTTAGGATTATTAAGCTTCATATCTTCGATCTTCTGAGAGAAAGACCTATACTCCCTAGTACCGGCGATAGCGTTCAATACACGGGTATCTAAAGCCTCTCCAAGACGGGCTTGTATGCTTCTGGCTATACCGTCAGAAGCTAGATTGGATTTACGATACACGTTATTCACATCCTGTATCAATCCATTTAACCTATTCTGAAGATATTCCCTATCCTGAGGTTTTATAATATCAGAATTGATGATATAATCAGCATACTCGTTTATGGCCTGCCGATTGGTATCTATCTTCTGCTGCATGTATCCCATACCCTGCATCATGACATCCATGTTGTAGGGTGATACGTACTTACCGTAATTCCTTAATATACTGTATTGTGAAGCCATTATTTATCCCTTTTTGCCTTTAGTTACTTCCTGAGCAGGATATAATCTCCTGTAACTTAATATATCTCCTTGAGGGTCTGCGATCAACTGGCCATTGGGACCAATCTTAACATCCCCAAATATAGATCTTAATGTATTCATGGTCGTAGCCGTGTTCCACTTCTGCTGGATCTCGTCATTCACGCTATCAAAATATCTAGCCCAATTCTCGTCATTAATAGCCAATCCCTGCAATATCCGTTGCTGATAAGCTTGACGTTGCGCTATGTTCTTGTCATAAGTATTCGCCCATGATTGAGAATTGACATTATCAGCCCAAGTTCTTTGAGCGACATTGCCCTGCTCTACCTCGTTAATATACCTACCTATATTAGAACTCATGATAGCCTGTAGGTTAGATGATAAAGCTCCTCTTTGAGAATCCGGGACATTACCCATCTGATCCAATTGTGATTGGAAAGCACGATTGGCTTCAACCATATACTGATCCGCTGATCTCAATACCGGATCCACGGTAGGAGCGTAATGCCTTTCCAGACCTTCCGTTGTCACGGATCCCGGAGTCATCCTGAACACCTCAGGAAAATCAAGACCACCACCTACTATATTTCTTCCTCCCCTATTGTTATCCGACTTACCTGTATTTGTATTGGTATTCGTCTTAGGAAGGGTACTAGCATCGATAAGCTCAGGCATATCCAGCTTAACATCGGGATCCTCCACGTCACCTATATTCATAGGACCGGGAGCCACCTTGTGGGGATCGAGTATGAAGTCAAGACCTTCCATGCCTTTCATGGATCTTAACGCCTGCATCTTAAGCATATCCTCCCCAAGGATCTTATTAACAATATCTTTATTCTTGTCAGAAAATAGTTGACTGAAATGAGTGATACCAGCGTCATTAAGAGCTTTATGTTGATCCTCTGTAACTACATCCAAACCAATCATAGGACGAGATGACGAATATTGACCAAACTTATTATCTCTCATTCTATCATGATATGCGGCCTTCTTGTCTTCCGGGTAATTACCTTGACTATCCTCACCGCCAAAAGAAACGAGCGTCGTGTAATCCCTAAGTGCCTCTGCGTTGGCGATGATCGGGTTTTCCGCCGTAGCCAAGCCCATCCACCCACCAGTAGTGTTGTATATAGCATCCTGAAGAGCCTTGGCAGCAGTAGCCTTCGGAGCGCTCATATAAGCATCATAAGCCAAAGGCATGAATGTCTTATAATATTCCAGTCTCTCATCAGCATTAATGCCGCCATAAGAACCGTCCTGACCTTGACGTTGATACCCAAACGTATTATCCTTATTATTATACTTGTTTTCAACAGGACGGAAAGTAAGGAGATAATCGAATAAAGAGCTACCACCTTTCTCCATCTTCTGACGAATACCAGCTACTTTCTTAAGCAGCTCTTTCTTAGCCTCGGCTACATCATCTTCTGTAAGGCCATATTCTTTCATGGATCTGGATATGATATTATCTATCTCGCCTCCCTTGGCAAAATAAGTATCCTCATCCTTCTTCATCTTCCGGTCTTCCTGCTCCTTGTATATGACGTTAGCGAAGTCCGTAAATCTTCCTTCTAAGCCATTAACCGTTTCGTTACTGTCATTTATAGCCTTGGATAATACGGAAGCGTTTAAGCGCCTCGTATTCTCGTCATCTATCTTATCGTTCTTCTTCAACTTATCCAAAGCCTTCTTCTGATCATCATAAGCTGATTTAAGACCTATCTTAGCCTTATACCTATCCATTAATGTGGCATACGTATCCTTCGGCGTAGCCTTAATACCATACGTATCTCTAATGTATTTAGCGAAATCCGACTCTATGGTGGTATCATCGGTAATAACCTTCGTACCTTCCTCCAAGGAAACGGGGGTTCCCCCATCGGCGTGCTTCTGCCCCATAGCCTCCATTGGCGCCTCTCCGGGCTGCTCCACGTACTCGCCCTTCTCGACCTCTACGTTGGCTTGATCTTCCATCGACTTAGGTAACGGATATAGATACTCACCGGTAAGGCTACCGCTATCGAATCTATTATTAGGCCCTAGATAAACACCCCCACCATCCTTGTACTGCATCTGGGATTGCCTTCTTTGTCTGGCCTCACGCTCCTGAGCCAACCTGATATTGGTACGAGTGCCTTGCTCTGACGCCATCCCTGAGAATACATTCCTTGCCAACCCTAAGACGCCGCCGATGCCTGACATTACAGTACCCACGACATTAGCTGTCTTAATCCCGGTGGATAAATCATCGTATCCCTCGCTTCTCATACGCCCTATACCACGACCCATCTGGGTAAACCTAGATCCTATATCATCAGCGCCATAATAAGGTATGGTGGTAAAATCAAAAACATCCGTACTGCCAGACTCGTCAACCTTCTTATTGCTGTCAACGATAGCGTTCAAATCACTTGTATCAATGGCATTAATATCAGGCTGCTGAATATCAAATCCTATCCGGGTAGACGAAACCAAAGGCTCCACTCCAAGACCCTGAAGACCAACAACATTACCGGGCATGACAGGATCAACTTCCCCAGCCTTTTGATATTTAGGTATCTTCCTCTTGATTACATATTTTCCCATATATCAAATTATTTCGTTCTGACACAAAGATAGTTTAAAAAAAATAGAGACCCATCATTTAGCAACGATGAGTCTCTCAACAAATATTATTATGCACAAAATTTAAATATAATATTATATGATATTATGATTTACTAACGCATTGTAAATGATATCATCTATTTCTCCATTATTTAAACATTCCAATGCTCTTTTCCTTATTTCATCCATCTTTGATTTCTTATAAGCGTCATATGCCTCTTCTTTAGTATCATACGTACCTATATTAACCCGTCCCCTATCCAATGTCGATAAACTAGCCCTATATCTACTACCCCTAAGGACAACACCAGTAGGGCAATCCCTAATTCTAATCCTCTTATAAGTTAACAATGAATTTAAGTGATGTGGAACAAAACAGCATGTATTTGGACTATATATTTTAGATGCGCCACTAAGTATATCTTTATCCAATTCATATCCATCCTTATAATTAACATCAAACCATTTTTTAAACTTGCTAAAATACAACCAATCATCACAAACCTTAACCCCCACATAAGTAGGTCTTCTTTTCTGTTCTCTTTCAGAATAACATCTAGCTAACATTTTATTCCATATTTCATAAGCTAATGTTTTCTCCATCCCAATCATATCATTTATTCCAACCCCATACTTTATACTCTTGCTTTTATCCGCTTTACATTTAGGGCATCCTACTCCCCTAATGTGATTAAATGGAAGCTGGTAAAAAGAACCATGTATAGGGCATATTATCTCTATTGGTATTCTAGCCCCCAAATAGTTAGATTTACTATAATCATATCTTTCTCCATGACATGACATAGCTCTATCAACAAAGACACTTTTCTTTGACTCCATTCTTTTAGATCCCCCTATCCATTTACTACATTCGGGACAACCTTGACCATTCAAATGATTGTATGGTCTTTGGGTAAAAACACCATGATCTTTACATATTATCTTCACTGGAGTTCTGTTATTGACATAATCTACTAATGAATAATCATACAAACCATTATGTATCTTTAACGATCTTTTTATAAAATCATCTTTATCCAATTTTTTCATACAAACTTTTTGCCAAATATAACAAAACATTTACAAACTACAAAAGGCTATAACAGAAATAACGTCAATCATTATATCTACTCATGCCTTTTATGTTAAGGCTTAACCCCGGTATCATATTAAGAACCAACTGCCTTTTTGCCTGTTCCCTACGCATACGCTCGGCCTCCGCTATCTGCGCCTCCGATTGAGGATCATTCTTAATATTATTGGCGATGTCCTCTATAGCTTTCTTGTTAGCGCCGGATTGAGCTAGCATCTTATATAACAGGTCTTGACCTTCCTTCTCCCACCAGCTATCCATGGCAGGATGGGAAGCCAAAGAAGGAGCGGCAGGGGCTACCGTCTCAGGTACGGGCTGCTGACCTCCGTTCCCCGTGCCCGAATCCCGCTGTCCGAACTCGTATCTCATTGGCTCGTTCTCAGGAACACCATACCTATTAGCGAACATATCAGCGAACTCAAATCTCTTCTCATTTCTTAAGGTCGATCCAAGAGGCCTACCGTATCCTTGATTCCATGCCACGGTAGCGTCCTTGTAGTTGACGGCGTTATCGAAATCGGATTTAGAATACATATAGTAATTATATACATTACCTTGAGCGTCCTTGTCAAAAAACTTTCCTTGATTGATGTAATTCCAACCTAACCCCGGGACCTTGCCTTGATACTCATCCACGAGATAATCCAACTGCTGTGTCAATGTCGGTTTCTTCCCATACCTGCGCTGTAGCTCCTTCTTCCTCGGTCCAAGCCATTGTTGGATGCCAAAATCACCGGCGGCTCCTAGGGCTTCGGTGTCCCCTCCGGACTCGGCGGCGATGTTCGATAGGATGCCGATAGCTTGAGTTTGTGGTATCCCTTTCTTTTCTGTCAGATAGTCCCATATCTCATCATACACAACCATCTTACTATCCTCTGATCTACTAGGATCAATAACGTATTTACCAGCACCATAATCTCGTTCTGTATTTACCGGACCTCCATCCTCCTTATCCTCCAACTTATTCTTAGACATAATAGCGTTACGGATAAGAGCATCCTTCCCGCTTTCCAGAAGAGGATTATGATCCTCAAACGACCCTCTCTCCTCAAACTTATCGCCTATAGCGTCTAGTACATTTGTGGCTACGTTTACAGGAAATTCCTGATCGTCACCATGAAAATCGTATACGTCATAGACACCTAACCTTCCATCCGGACGCCTATAAATTGTAAAATTACCAAATCCTGACAATGGGGTAAGATCACCAGCAGCTTCGGGATAAAAATCGTATTCAGAAAAAACCGTAGGCTTTCCAGATCTTACCGAATTACGATTCTTCTCAAAAACATCTACCCATTCTCTAGACTTTTTCAAAAGCTTCAGCCTACCATAAGCATCATCTGTAGCCGGCTTATCAGAGCCATATATTTCTTGCTCCGTATCATGTATTTTCTTATCTAACCTCTTTATCTCATCCTTAGTGTCACGATTGAACATCTTCTCAATATCAGTAATGACATTATCAGGAATCCGTATCTCCTTATTATTGCCATCTAGATTATTAGGTTGAGATAAAAATCTCGCCCATAGTTGATCGCTATATTCATCAACGTTAGCCTTCCCGTTTCTGCCATATATAAACTCATTGACCTTGTCAGGAAGGCTAGCATTTGAAGCCACCACATCGGGGGTGACATTCTCGTACAATCTTCTTCTTATGGCATTACCTAAGATATCTTTTAAATACGAAGCCTTATCAGATACATCCTGTCTTACATACAACGGATCATCACCAATAGGCCCACCATCCTTATATTTAACCTTGAAATCAAAATTGCCAATATATTTCTTTACATTATTGATATAATCATTATCATCAGGAGAAGCCTTGCCGTTATTCAATAACCTTCCCTTACCCATCCATTTATAAAGCAAGGCGTCGAATTTGTCTATATCATTACCTTTATTATCCTTAAAGCCACGACCGACAACCTCATTCTTGTATATAGACGCCAAACGCAACATGGTAGCTATACCTGAATTATATGGCTTTAGGATATTCTCCTTATCTATACCAAACTTATTATATATCTTCTTTGTCTCATCATTATCACCTTCTATCTTTATCTGTGTTATACCCTTCGAGTTATAAGACCTGTCATTCCATCCGTTACCATTTAACAACGACCTGAATCTCTTGGCTATATCAACGCCTTGATCACCGATAGCTTGTTTCCCTATATATCTTGCGGATACACCAAACTTAGTCTCCTGCTCGGCGATACCCATGGCAAGCATAGCCATCCTATCATAAGTGTAGCTATCGATATCGAACTCACTCATGATACGTTCCTTGTTATATGATATAGCGTCGCTATATTCCTTTATATTGCCCAGCTTATCCATTTTGGCTATATTATCAATGGCTGATATAACACCAAGGAAAGCGTTGCTAGAATTGACGCCATTCTTTGAGTCATAAGCGTTATAAATCCATTTAGGCAAGATATCAGGAGATATATCACTATTTTTTACGCTTATATTCAATGGCCTAAAATCCTTGTTTATATGAACATTATAATCATCCCAAAGTCTCTTCTCACCGGAATCCTCGCCATAAGGGTTATCCGCTATATAATTAAGCGACCCCTCACGAACGACAAACCTACTTCCCTCTTTCTCCGGAAGTGTATAAATAAAATCACCCTTCTTTATAAAATTATACAGCTCATTCCCCGTATTCCCAAGAAGCCTGATACACCCATTAGATCCTCTTCCAGCAGAAGCCTCATGATGCATAGATGACGATATATCATGATCCCACTTGCCTGTCTTAGGATCAAACCTGGCTCTCTGGAACGATTTCTGGCCATGATACTCGCCTATACCTGACACTCTTGTTATGCCGGCCGGAGTAGACATATTTCCAGCTCCGGCGATAAGTTTTTTATCCTTCGTCGTCTTGGTATAGGTATTATAATCATCGCCAGAAGCACCTACACCTATATTATTAGTGCTATAAAGAATATCCCCGCTCGGTGAATAAACCGTTAGTTTTTTATTCTTCTTATCTACAATAGCATAATTAGATTTATGATCGACGCTCTTGATTATATCCTCATCGCTCATCTTATTGATCTCAGCCTCCCTGGATATTATATCCATCAAATCATGATCCTCTTTCTCTATTGACAGCGATGGGTCTGAAACCTTTATCTTATCACCTATCTGTATCTTGTTGATATCAGGGATATCCCTATTCCACGATACAATATCGTCTAAAGATAATCCCAATCTTTTGGCTATACTCCAAAGAGTATCGCCTTTAGATACGGTATATATCTCTCCTCCATCAGCTTTCTGTTCAATCTTCTCTCCCCATAACCCGTATTTATCCCTAGGCCATATGCCGTCTATGGCATCCACATAACCAACGGGATACTCCCCGTCCAGACGCCGGTTTCGCCGCTCGTCCGCCGGGTACAGGGCGTTGGCCAACGGCTGCGTGATATGACCCAACCCCTTATCCTTGGAACTCGACATAGCATCCACCACAGTCCGATATACAGGTCTTAATTTCTCAGGCAAATATAACCCCGCCTCATCAACCAGCTCGCCTATCTTCTTATTTATACCCCTAATGCTGAAATTATAATTACCCATGCCATTATTCAACGGAGACAACGCACCTCTTATCCCATTCATACCCTTAACTGCGGCTCCTCCACTAAGGATATCAAACTCCGGGGATACGTTCTTTAAAGGACTATCATCCATACCCCTGAAATACATAGGACGCTCGCCTCTTACGACACGATCAAGATCCTCCTTATATAAATCCTTTATCCATGAAGGAATTTCTTTTGGTTTATTTTTCTTAGCCATAAATCACGTTTTCTACAAAGATATACATAATCGGATGCAGGATAAAACAATAGGCGGGTACATGATTCATATCACCTACCCTCCTACACCCTCAATGCATATGATAAGCCGCCAGAGCTTTCTTGGCCGAATCCCTCGACTTGTACTTCGCCGGCCATGATTTGCCGGTCTTGTTACTAACCACTCGCCAATCACTCCCTACTTTCTTAATGCATCCTGATTTTGGGCATTTCCCACTTTTGCTAGATTTTATCATATCATTTATCGTTAAACTAAATTATAATTCGATATTTTTATTGTAAGATTAGATCCATCTATTTCATAAAAATCAACTATTGGGCTAAAACCACCACCCGAATCAATTGCAATACAGGTTAATAGAATATAATCTCCATTTATTACTTGACTTATAAAACGTTGTTTTGAACTAGTTATAATTGATCCATCATACACAACATGAAAATCAATATACAAATCTTTTCTATCTAAAACATATTGTTTCAAATTATTAAAATCATTTGATGTTATAGTTTTCTTATATTGATTTTCTGAATCAATTAACACATCTGTAATATCTACCTCATTTGATATGGATTTATATGTGCCATTATCCATTAATGCCTTGGTCCCAGATCCGGACGTATAGAATCGGATACCAGTTTCTTTATCTTGACTACCGATAGACAATTCTATATCCTTAGCTGAACTACCCACCATCTGTATGAGGGATCCAGAAACAGATGACGTAACGGTAAGATCGTTGGATATATTAATGGTCATAGCGTAATCTATATGCGCAATATCCGAAAATCCACCAGTACGAAATATCGCCTGAATATCCCCGGACGAGGACTTTGATAATATCACATCCCCGATCCCATACATTGAGGATATCCCAGAAAGGAGATATTGCGTTTGTGCATCAATCTTGCATTTCGATGCTATTAAATCATATTGCTGTTGGGTAACGCTGGATCCCCCGCCAGTAGCCAAGGTAAGCAATATGCCTCTAAAATCGTTTTCATCATTAAAATTATCAGTCAAAAAACCTGGATCATGAACACCAGCATCCTGCCACGTTCCATCACCGCGAAGGAACTTACCCTCATCCCCCTTCGCCGGAGCCGGAGCCAACCCAGCTTCCCCCATGGATGAGGCCGTTGCGCCAACCATATCCTTGATCTTATTAAGCCTCTGCTCTATCTGATCTCCGTTATACTTACTATTAAAATCAGTCATATTGAATCTATTTTAAAAAGGAAGAGGATAAACACCACTCCCAGATATATAAATAATTTAATAAACTTTCTCCTCATTACTAAACCAGCGGACTATCATCTTGAACCGGCTCTCAATGTCATTCACGAACCTAGCCAAAAACCAATCGCCACGAAGACGATCACGCCACCTCCGGTGATAATCGACAGCCCTAGGATCGATCTTCCGGTCAATGTCATTCACGTCCTTGATCCATACCGGGAGGTTATTAGTATCGTCTTTGACCTCGTTAAAATAGTCATTTATATTTATCTTCTGATCAACCTCCGTCACCAGTATCTCACGGCTATCATCATTGGTTATAGGATACCTTAGCCGCTGACTCATGTCGTTCTTGTCTGCTATGGTCATCCGAAGCTCACCGCTGTTATTGGTATCGTTATAGAACCATGCCCTATTAAACCCGGTAGTCCTAAGAACTTGGTAATTAACCTCATCCTGATACCTTCTGGCATCCATCCGATACTGGTAGTTGGTGAGGATCTTATTCACGTACTGCTCACGCACTGGGACTTCTATAACAAACGGATATAGCTTACCATAAAATACTTGATACGATTGATTGGTCAATCCATGAGACCATAATCCTATCTCCCGACTATCACTTGAGTAATTCTTCCCGGACTGGAAGTAATGCTGGTGCTCGATATAATAATCAGGGGTGTATGACAAATATGATTTCCACTCACCCTTCAGGCAGTTATACCCAACGGTGAACGAGACGTCCGTGAAATGGCTGGCGTCCTGTAGCTCCACCGCCTGCCCGTTCCTGTAGAACCGGCCGCCACGGAATTGGTACTCGCTAGGATTACCTACCGGTATGTAATCTTTCTTGGTTATCAGAACTCTCTTGAATCGGTTATCCCAACCCATGGACAGCCCTATACCAAAGAACTTGTTATCGATATCATAATAAGACAACTCAGCGTCCGTATCAGCGTTATATATCCGGCTACGGATGATCTTCATCTGAAGATGCTCCTTAAACCAGTTTCTAAGCCCCGGTGTGACCTCCGTAAGATTCCTACCATTAGAATCTACCTTAAACACCTGACCACGCCTTAAATCGACCCAAAAATGTCCGAACTCGCAACTGATCATATCCCGACTCTGGGTCCCGGAATATCCTAACGTCGTATTATTATACTCAATGCCACGAGAGGCGAAAAGCCCACCTGTCCCTAGCTCGCTATTCTCCGGGGATATTCTTTCTGCCAGCACGTCTATAGCGTTATATAGTCCTACCTGATTCTCGAAGCGAGCTAGTATTTGATCCGACTCTATTCCCTTCATGCTTATAAGCTTTCCGAACGAGGTCTTGAACTCATGGTAATCCATAGGCTTGTACGACAGCCAAGGATCGGTCATGCCGTTCTCCGACACGTCGGCGGTGCTCCATATGACGCCGTTGGGTCTTTGGTAAGCGCAGTCCCAAAAATTGCTATCATACGTCTCTGGTAATGACCTGCCACCTAACGTAAATCGATTCTTATACACAGGACTTATCTTAAACACATTATCCCTTGATATAGGGACATTACGCTCCTGAGTCCATGATATATAATCCCCCACCTCCGGATAGAACCCCTCGTAAGGCTCAGGGCCGGCTATACGGAAATTGCAATTGATCTCAGACTCCACAAGAAACTGAGGTATGCCATAGAAATATAGGAAGAAACGACCGCTAAGATACATATCTCCGGTCTTGCAAACCATCTCATAAGCGCTCTTCCGGCTAGGGAAAGAGTATAGCGATCCGGTATCCGTATCGGTCTTATTAAGATAATCCTCCCCGGTGTCGTAATTAACAAAATAACGGGGATACCCGATGTTCCGATAATCATAATAAGGGAATGGTATCATGTCCCCCTGACCAAACTGAGTCAAGTAAAACATAGGCATCTTCCTCTTAAGTGAGAATCTTGATATAAATACATCACCTCCAAAAACAGGTTTACGCTTATCCTTATCCATCAACCCGCAACCACCTAACGATACCCACCTGATATCCTCTATCTGTCCGTATTGAGCCGGAGAATATTTCTTTATCCTCATATAGGGGCAGGATACGAAAGATTCACGTGTCATAAAATGAGGCGTCATACCAGCCACCTCATCGTTACGAATATTACACTCATCCTGAATACGGCTGGTATCGTAACTTGAAACCAACTCCGGATATTCAAGCATATATTTATCCATACCAAATGACATGAACAATGAATGCTCACGATCGAGGTTGTTTATGATAATAGGCTTACCGCCTACGGTCTCCCCTTGCGAAGAGATATCTGTTACCGGATATAACCCGCTCTTGATATATTTAGCCGTTGACAATCCACGTAACTCTGACTCCCCTATTTTTTGGTAAAATAAATTATAATGAGCGACAGAAGTATAATAATAAGCATAGTTCCGTCTAGGTCCCCTATCTATCAATGCCGTTAACCACTGATACCTGTACTTGCCTATATCCACCACGGACTGGGCTGTGGCCTTGGCGATACCCGTAGCCAGACGGATAGCCGTCAGCGCTATGCCGACAGGGTTGGCTAAAAAGAACACGCCTCCACCGACATATTGCTGTGAAGCCGACTGATATGTATACTCAGCTATAGCGGATATTAAATTAGCCATAGCCTCCACCGTAGCCAATGACGTTGCCATACTATAAGCCTTACTTCCTAATATCGTCCATTTAGGGTGATCCTCCACCTCCCTGAATATACCAGAGGATTTACCTAATTGATAACCATCAACAAGGCACTCAGTGGGAGCGTCAGGCTTGTTGAAGGCAATATCAGGGCTTAAGAATGAATACCAGATATTACCCTTCCTATTAAACGGATGCGTTATAAAATTCTCACGATTAATATCCTTATAGATATACATATCATCAGACAAATCGTTGTAAGGATAATTAGGATAAAGGTTAGCCGATCCGTCGGGATCATCGTACTTAAACATATCATAAGCCAGACCTGTACCAATAACACTCTTATCCAAGGCCCTATCTCCACGATATAGCTCGTATCCGATTATAGAGTCACGTCTAGCCTTATCTATAAGACCATTCTCTACCGCTATATCCAGAAACTCATTAACGATATCGTCATCAAGCATCACCCCCATAGGATAAATATAGGAGTCAACTCCATATTGACCGGTCAGTTGAGACGGATTACCCATAAAAGGAGCGACAGAGTTATCAGGGAACTTGTAATGACGTATAGGTTTCTGACAAAATGTGGTTGACGTATTGGGGTACTCAGCGTTATCCCCATTACCGGTGAAATAAGACTTACCCTCAACGGATTTAGGAGACCCATAGTATTTCGTCAAAGAATCTATTATATCCTTCCTCTTTGATCCTCCCGATGATATCCCGATCTTACTTGAATCATACAACTCAAAATTAGCCGGATACTTATTGGTAGACTCCCAATATCCAAAATCACCATACTGATATGGTCTGGGAGCGCAATCAGCGGGTTTATCTCCACATGAGATACATTTCGCCTCATAGGTAACAAATCTTCTTAATTTCAATTCTTTCGTGAAGAAGAATACGTATTTCACCTCCAGTGGCCGAATGCCAAAACAGAACGGGGCGGGGAAGATGGCGGTGCCGGCCGTATAGAATCCGGCAAGCTCCTTCATGTCCTGCCTCATGGCGAAACCGGTGAAGAACACGCATACCGCAGGCTCGATGCAAACATATATCTTATGGAAAGTAGTCTTGTCATCATTCCAGAACAAGTACTTTGGCATCATAAATATCTTATGATCCACGTAATTCACTATAACACCTTTCTTGGCATCATTAGCCAAAGGATTAGGAGCCACGGTACCTTCCTTGTCCGAGAAAAACGTTATACGAACCTTATTGTATGATGATGAGTCGCCGATCGGATAATTATAGTTACCCATCATCTCTATGTACATAATACCGTTATCAGGATCGGATAAACCACTTATGTATTTCTCGTAATCCAACTCCACCCATCTGGCGTATGAGGATACATGTGGATAGAACTTGAAATAAGTCAAGTTACTTCTACCGAACCAATTGGTCTTGGCGTCAATATCATTCTGCACAGACACACGACCTTCCCAGTCAGTAGTTATACCGGTATTAAACTTAGAATTATCACCATCGCCAAAAAGACACATGGCGTTCTCGATACCAAACTGACTCTCATATTGGGGGAAATAAGCCTCCATCGTATCCATTAACTGATCAAGCATCGTCTCCGTATGCTTCTTTCCTTCCCATCCGGGATATTGATACAAATATGTGCACTTACCCAATGACCTACCCCCTTGGAATGTAGGAAGTTGAACATCGTTAATAGTAGGATTCACGTGAGGATCACCTACCGAACACCCATTAGTACATATACCCTCATCATATAACTGCCGGACATTAGACATATCCTGACACAAGACCAAGGCGGAGGAGTCTATATCAGACGGGAATTTATCCTCATCCTGACCATCCAACCATTCCTGAACCAGATCTATGATATTCTTACCTCCACTGGAGTAATTATCGAAATCACACAATACAGAGAATTTCCTTTGTGACTCGGCGTTACTTTGTATTAAGGTGGTAGGCTCGGTCTCCGTATAATCACTAGCCAGCTTATACGTAAAATCAATCCTAGAATCCACCAAAGAGTTTTTATCCAATATAGTCCTGGTCTCTATCCTCTCGATATTATCACATCCACTAGGGAAATCGGGAGCCTTTATACCGTCTTGCTCCTCCGGCAACGATATAGCCGCGCATAACTCGTCGGTAATACCTACATTAGATTCTATAATATCACACAGGTTCTCTATATTATCAGCGATATAATCAATGGCGTCATCTACCGTAACATCTTCCCCCATCGTGTTGATAACGAATTGGGTCTCTCCTACCGTAGCATATTCCTGCTCTACATATCTGAGTTGCTTGACATCTAGCTGATTCTTGCATTCTCCTCCAAAATCATCAAATCCCCAAGACGGATCGTTTATGATCTTTGCCGTATTCTTGAACTGCCAAACATGACGTCGGCTGTTCCCGGCGCACTGCGGGTTGTTCTCCAACACCGACGCCGCCGACAGGTCATCAGAGTTACCATCCTCATCAACGATAACCTCCATCTCCTCCTTTGTGGCCGGACGAGGGATAAGCGGGAATCTGGCCGTCCTGTATCCTGTATTGGTAAAGAATCTTATACCCAACGGATATACCTCGTCACGCATGAAAGAGGCGTATTTAGAGCAAGCCACACCATCCTTATACAGATTCTCCGTGGCTATCGATGTCTGCCATTTAACGAAATGACCCAAGAAATTAACGACCGGTTGAAGATTCCATTCGTTCTCCACGGTCAAGCCGTATTGAAGAAGACGATTCCCGACGGATGTCATGCCTCTGGCTGTCTTATATACCGGTATTTCCTTGGATAACTTCTCCATGGTCGTACGCTCGCTATATTGATCCGTAAGGTAATATATAGTCCTTTCCGTTATCGGATGTATGCCTTCTATGAAATACTCAAGAACCGGACTTTGCTCGCCATTATATCCAACGGTGTTCTGTATAACACCTACCTTATAATGAGATACCTGCTTATCTATATTGGATACAGTAAGCCGGATACCCATGTTGGTTGATTTGCCCCATAAGCCATCACGAATGACTATATCCTGACGATCGAATATCATGATAGGATTGGTCAATGAGCAATATCCGGTCTTCTCTATACCGAACTCATCGCACAACGCCACGCAAAACTGGTAGGTTCCGGCACGCAAGCTTCCCCCGAACTCCACGACCTCAGGCTCCACGCATGGGGCCGTCAGCAGCGGGAATACCAGTAGCTTCTCGCAGGCCAGCCTACACCTCTCTATTGGCTTATCATCCCCACATGTCTTATATCCATGATAATGATACCAGAAATCACCATCATCATCTGGATTAAGAGCCTTGTCAACCATAACATATCGCTGGGGGTTATATCCATCAGTCCAGTATATCACCTTACCACACTTCTCATCCTTGATCTCTATATCAAAGATCGGATGATGAATGGAAAAGTTAAGACAAGGGTCATCGGTCCCATCCTCTATCAACACCTCCATCAAATCACATATCTCATCGAAACGACCATCCGACTCCTCAAGCCTCTCGCCAAGGATACGATGAATATCTTTTCCTGATCCCGCTAATTGATCCTCTACGGTCTTGACATAATCCAATGACCTCATGAACGTGATCTTAGAGGTGTTGTTATCAGGATTCACCAGAAAGAAATAAGTGTTATCACCAGCTATATCATTCTTATACCCAATAACCTTATAGCCATCAAATCGCTTACATAAAAGGGTGCTAGGCTCGTTCTGTATCTTAAGCTGGCTTCCATCGTCACCCTCTATGGTAGCGTTCAAGGCGAAACTATATTCAGACGGGGATAGGTCCTGTGGATGCTTATCCCTGTTCATCCCGGAATCGGGAACCGCTATGTTAGAGTTATTTTGCACGACATTATCTTTTTCGCAAATATAACAAATCCTGCGGATAATCACTTACACGCAGGATCTTGATAAAAACTATACCATTATGCAAAACATTCAAAATCGCACAAAAGTAAAAAATCCTCCAGACTTTCACAAGTCAGGAGGAAGACTAGATGCTCGTGGTAAAGCACGAAAAACAAAACAATTACAAAGGTACTTATATACTTTCCTGCACCAAAAGCATATTTTCACGCTTCATAGAGACATTGTTGAATCCGCTTGCACGAAACCGATTCTAAAGAGGTCTCTCCACGTGCTTTAATTCCCGGCGTACCTCCGGTATCGTTTGTTAATCGTAACTATATAAAACTGGTGTAAAGTTATATATAATCACCATCACAAATTTTTCCCCATGTAGTTCGATTGCTTATCGGCATCCTCTACAGATATGTAAAAGAAACCGTTAGTCACGTATCTCTCATTGACATCCACGAAATCAGTAGATCCTTTGTCCACCCCTTTCTTCGATCCCTCATCACATACAGCTACCAGACTATTAAAGTCATTGGAATAACCTACGACTACACCGTGTATATCCCGATTTCGAGGATCGAATACGTACCTCATCTTACACCTATCGTAAGCTAACTCTAAAGAGCTTTTGCTTAGCCTCTCATCTAATCCAGCACCCGCTACCAAGGCCAAAACGCTCTTTGATATGTCACTCATGGTGGTATCCTTGGCCGGAACCTTAGGCATAGAAACGCCTTCCATGACAAAATCCAACGCCTTATCTACAAGACCATCGAAATCATCATCTCTTATATAATCCTTAAGCACCTCCAGTATATATAACCGGACATGGAGTTCGTTATTGACATCATTTAATGCGATCATAATATTAGTTTTCGGCAAAGCTAGATTATTCCTGTGCAATAGAAGATCAAATATGTCATAAGTGAAGGACTAAAAAAAATAAAAAAAACTCTCCTATCCTCACGGACAAGAGAGCCGATGTGTTTATATCATGAAGAAAAATCTATTCGCCTATTCTTACAATACAGTCACGAGACTCCTTGTTATAAATCATCGTGCCTACCTTAGAATACAAGGTCTTTATATTTTGCCAATTATCCTCGCCGTGAGCGGATACGTTAGTAGGGGCATCACCGGTATAAACCTCCTCGCCTCCGACATTGACGAAATCATATCCACGCTTGTTCATAGTACCGCCTTTATATGCCGTGAATTTGATAGTGACATTTCCTCTTTCACGACCGCCATACCAGTTGCCGTATATACCGCATCTGATCTCTAACGGCAGCTTATCGTAATTATCGCCATCCAATAACGGTCCCATCTGGATCAAGGCCGCCTCGTTTCCGGATTCCATGTTATCACCGCCATGGATAAGATAATCACCTACCTGCTCCTGCGTAGTCTGGTTTTGTTTACTCCAACCAACCAGCTTACCGTCCACGTCCGGGAGGCCGGTGTTGTCGAAACCGGTTGCCGTGTCGAAGTCAATGCCGTCCTCGTCAGCCCAGATATACCTAAGCACAAGGAAATCGAACTCAGGGATGATCACCACCGGAACCGACTCCTGCCTGCACACGAACGTCTTCTCCTCCTTGGTCCCTTCTTTTATAACCTTGTACGTCACTTGACGTATCTCGCCAGTCTCGTTAATATCAGCGGTAACCCTAACCTCAGCAGGACCGGTACCACTTGTCTTATCTAAATGTATCCAATCTGCCATATCATCGTATTTTGTTAAATAAGTTTAATATACTTATCAAATGCGTTAGGCCACATACGCTCATAAGACAGCATCCTCCTCCTGTTATCCTCAGCCAGTTCCCGATAATCATTCAAGGTAATCATCGACATCTTAATCTCCTTCATGGCCCTAGCGAACTTACCCGGTTCTTGCTGAGCATATAATTTGTAAGCGTCACCAGCGCCTTGTATCAAGCCATTCACGGCGGCGTTCTCGAAGATCTTCATCTTGATATACGTCTCGACATAATCCTCAAGATAACCTAAAGCTGTCTCCGGGATATAAGGAAGTCCGTCATCGTCCTTTGGTGTGGCACGGTATATGATATAAATAAAACCGTCAAAGCCGGTGTACATCGTGTTGCCGGATATAGTTATATCATAATTATCCCAAGCGTATTTATCCCGATACTTATCAGCAGCGCAATCACGCCTCAATCCACGACCTATAGATAACCTTACTGGGTGATGGTAATGGAAACGAACCTCATGGGATCCAATATAAATCTTCTCCGTGATCGTCTTCTCAAACTCTTCCTTACAACACTCGGTGCAGGAGTTCCAACGGAAGCCTCGCTCCGTGCGCTCGACCCAGCCGATCTCGTGTTGGAGGTCAGCCTTAACCTTATCGCCGCCAGGGATCTCGCAAACAAGAGGCTCACACCTATAAGCGTCAAGCATATCGAAGAAATCTGAAGGTAATATCGCCTGTCTGTTGTTGGTCTTGATAACCGCCTCTGACATGACAGCTATAACACCGCCGAACCTTTTTAATGCGATCTCAGCCCATCTATAAACAGACGAGGTATCTATAGCCCCGCTATCATCGTATTTATGTAAATCGGCCTTGATCTCGGCCAATAACCCCCTTATCGTCATAACAAACTCTTTTGTACAAAGATAGACAATAGTATATATCAAGCAAAAGATCCGGTCTATTCTCTCGAACCAACTGGATCGTGTCATAGAAACAAACCTTATAGTTTGTACACCCATTTAACTCCAAATACCTTGCTTTCCGATTCAACTTCCCGGTACAAGAACTTATATCTCCTTCCTGACTCCATAGCCAGCCTACATTCCTTGTTCAATGCCGGAGAGATATATAGATGAAAATACTTATTCCTCGGCATAAAATCCATACACGTATGGACGTAAGAATATCCACCTGTCCCACGCCTGTTTATAGTCCCGGTAAGTTTATTCAGATATATCTTACGGTTGGGATTAATCTTATGACATAGATAGCCGATGTTGTTTATATAAACCCCACCCTCATTATCTAAGTACTTATCACGTATAACCTTCCATATCAAAGACTGACATTCAAGAATATCATTCTTCTCCACGATCGTATGCTTCCTCCTTTTCCCGTTCTTAGACATAATAGACCTGTAGAACCGAAGAAAGTATTGATCAAGTATTTTAAACGACTTAACTCTCATACCGCAAATATAACAATTCTATCCTAATTCGAGTAATATTTAGATGACTTTTGGTGTGAGTGTAACGGTGATAAGGCCGCACTTACCGCCGCAGCCCTAGAGAACCTGAAACAGATATGTCAGGAAAGAGCCAATGAGATGGAGTGCGACTGCCCGGAGCCAACAAAGACGTGGTCATGGTCGGTATCTATGAATAATGATTGCATGAGCCATGAACAACTTGTCACATCAAGAGGATTTACGATTACATATAATAATCAATGTGGTAGATCTATATCTGGTTCTGTGAATGGTATAGGATATACACAAAACGGAGAAGAGCAGGTCAATAGCGCTAGCTTTACAATTCCCACAGGGTCCGGAACCAAGAGTGGAAGTGTATATTTTAGCCGAGAAGTGGTATGTGGAGATGTAACAATCTCTGGTCATGATTCAGGTAATTGTTGACAATCACTGATGTTATGGTTTTTAATAAAAAGGAGAGACTTATTAGCCTCTCCTTTTTAGATAAACCTAAGATCTCTTTTCTTAGTATGATTAAGTATCCTACTGATATGCCTTGTACTAAAACCTGTTTTGTCTTTTATCTTATCATAGATATAACCTTTGGATACGTAAGCTGGCATATCTCCTAGATCTTTTATAATCTTGTCATACATATCATGCACCTCATTATATCTTATGATAGAGCTGTCTCTCATCCCTCTTTCGCCTATACCGTCAACTATGACGTTATTGAAACCGAAGAAATTAATTATTGATCTTATTATATCCATCATCACTGAATCTTTTGAGTTTTCTTGTTAATATCCATATCCGGATTCTCGTCCGTAGGAATCTGCAATTTGGTTATCGTCTCCCTTAACGTCTCTGAGACAACATATTCTAGTAGCTTGTCAGGACATACGAAATCATAATCCCATTGAGATATACATGGATCATCTTTTTTCGTTCCACATCCCCCTAGCTCTAATGCCGCTTTTCTGTCAAGAGTTATAAGATCCACATTTATAGCCTCTATATTAATATCAGGGATATAAATATATCCGTCATTAACATAATAATAGTATTGCTCTATATTACCATATTTACGCTCTTTATTATTAGCGTATTTCCTTAACGATATAGGAGTAAATATAATATCATCCATGATATTCGATACCTTTATAATAGCCGGCCCTATACGGGTGTATATCATATCGGGAAGACTTTTCTTGGATCTCATAAGAATCCGGCATAACTTGAACTCATCAAAACAGCAATCAACCTTCCGAACTCTCTCCATCTCCAGACAATTGATATGGGTATATAGCGATTCCTCGCCGAACAAAGTCCCATCAGCGTACTTCTGGGCTATATATGATCGAGCCTTCTGCCTACCTATGGACAATATCCATCTTCTACTGACATGAGCGTCTTTACTAATAGAGTTCATGTCATTTATGATCCTAGATACAAACTCTGAATTTTTCATGTAGCGAAATATTAAGGAGGGGATATACCCCTCCGGTTATTACTTTTTCTTCTTAACCTTGCCCCCACATTTCAGTTGAGGTTTCTTTTTCTCGGAGACCTTGCCTCCATTAGCCATTTTCTTTTTCTTATTGCAAGCCATAACTTAATGTATTAATATTAACGATACAATATTAATGATTTTATTTAATAGATAAACAATGCGCATTGAATAAGCTAAATTCACATCGAGTCAGACGGTATCTCTTACGCTAATGGCTTGGCGCAGGCCGATAGATGCGATTGCCCGCAAGTGAAATGTAATATGAGCGTATGGGTATCCATAGATGAAACGTATTCCTCTCCTCCAGGGGCTAAGTTCACCCTCCATTGGAGCGGTAATGACGCTTGCTCTAGCTTCAGTCAAGGAGGAACTGTTAGACTATATTGTTCTAATGTATCTGATAACTATTCTGCGCATACTACCATATCGGGTAAGTCGGGAAGTTGGTCTAGTACCGGTTTTTTTAGCTCAGGATGTAACCCTAGTAATATATCAGGATCTTGGGATCCAGATTAATAAATAAAAAAAAAGGAGAGGCTTATTTTAGCCCCTCCTTTTTATCATATATCAGGATCTTAACAATTACCAGATCCTCCTCCAGAAACACTTATAGACCCACATTGTACTCCTGAATCAAAACCTATGACACCAGTTTTTTTACCAGACCCAGTAGGTATACTTACGGAAGTACTTCCAGCCGTAACGGTTTGCCCATGATCATTCCTGCCAGTAACAGTTACGGTTATTGATTTAGATGATCCACATTGATTATTGTAAAACACTTCATAGGAGCACCTTAATGCAGATGTAGAACCGGATAGGCCATTACAAGGATCACCGCTCAGCATCGCGTTGGCACTCCACGTCTTCTGCTCCGGGCAGTCGCACTCCATCTCATTGGCTCTTTCCTGACATATCTGTTTCAGGTTCTCTAGGGCTGCGGCGGTAAGTGCGGCCTTATCACCGTTACACTCACACCAAGCGCCTCCATTACCACCGGATAACCAATAACTTGAGTACGTAGGAGCCTTACAGTTAGAAGGACAACCCTGCTTGGTAGCAGTCCAATCAACCCTATCGTTACATACTCTTCCACTACAACCAGCATTCGCTAACGCCTGAGCCTGGGATCTAAGTTCCTCTATCTTATCGCTAGCTTGAGCGTTGGCAGAAGACGTGCTAGATGCGCATATAGATCCAGAAGGTACATCCGGATAGGTAATCGTTACTCCACAAGGCTTATCAGATGGACAATTCTGACTAGTAACAGATCCTCCTTGGAAACCAAGCGTATTACAGCAGGCTTCTCCTCCGCTAGTCCAATACCCAGAACAATCGCTACAACTTCCCGGGTCGCATTCATAGTATATCTGACTCTGACCACCACTACATCTAGTCTGTGATGTAGGATGCCATGAATTAGAGCAACAGCTATCGCAAGAACCACCTGAACATCCACAACCGCAAGACTCATGCAACCTGTTCTCAGTCTCGTCAGAGTGACATCCAGTGCTATCAGTCCTTCTATATCTAGCCCAAACATCACCACCTGAGCAATAGTTTCCGCCATCATAGCTCCAACCACTCCAATTAGGAGGAGTATCCTCGCAATCTCCGTTCTTATTAGCGTAAGCTTGAGCGGCGGTTCTGGTAGCCGAATCGCTTCTGAAAGCCTCTTGAACCTTGTTGTTGGCATCAGCCTGAGAGACCGTTGATGTTATAGGATCTAATCCTAATGAGCTATAAGGAACTGATATAGCCACACCCTGTTTACAAGAGCCGCAATTATCCTTGTAGAAAGTAGCGCTTCCAGTACCGGTCCATACACAAGTGCCATGCTGGTTAGCGTAATCTTGTCCTTTCTGATCTAGGATCTGCTCTGCCTTGCTTCTGGCATCCGCCAAAGAAACCTTGCTGGTGATAGCCGTGCCGCCGTTGGCTTGTGTGGAGGTCACCGTTATCCTCTGGCCTACCCCGCCTTCGGCGCAGTTGTTCTTATAAAAGTCACGGCTTGCCACGTAAGTCCAGGTACATCCTCCGTTCTTATTGGCGTAAGCCTGACCCTCAGCTCCACGAACGGCATTCTCAGCTTTCTTATTGGCGTCAGCCAAAGATATGTTGGAGGTGTACGGGTGTCCCGGAAGCTTGCTGCTGCTTACGGATACCATGTCTCCTACGCCGCCATCAGCGCAATTGTTCTTCTGGACCTGACCGGTATAGCTTCCTGTCCACGTACAAGTACCCTTCGAGTTAGCCACGCTCTGTCCCTGAGCCGTAACAGCCGCCAATGCCTTGGCGTTAGCGTCAGCCTGAGATACACATGATTTGAACTTACCATCAGAGCTAGGACTTGGATCCGTAACATCATTCTGAGTTACGGTAACAGAGCTTCCAACTCCACCATCCGCACATTGACGGGTAAAGGCCTTGGATGCCGTACCAAACCAGAAACATGTATTATTACCACCAGCTATATACCGCTCTTGATTATCAGGATCAGTATAACAGGTATTGGTGTTACGTTGATGTAACTGAGAGATACAGTCCTTACATACAGTCTCTATAGTCTCCCATACCGGTTGCTCGGTCTTCGTATGGCACGTATCATCGTAGTTCTTGTTGACGAACGCCTGACCCATTCTGTCGATATAGGCCTTAGCCAAAGCGTCAGCCTCCTCTTGTGAACGGGTAGAGGTGAAGAACTGTCCCATAAGATCCGGGGTTACGGTAATAGGATCAGCGTACTGGCAAGTAGGACACTTAGGAGTGAACTCCTTGCTATAATTACCGACATATATCTTCAACTCATCACAAGTACCACGATCGTTGGCTATAGCCTGACCCTGTGCCTTGACAGCGGCCTTAGCAAGCTCATCAGCGGCGAACTGGCTCTCGTATGAGTAGAATGGACCTCCGGTTACATCAGCCTCAGTAACGGTAACTGAAGACGGGATAAGACCGGACGGACAGTTATTCTTCTCGAACGCCTCGCTATAATGACCGGTATATTTAGGAGCCTCATGACAAGTACCTTGCTCATCGGCGATCTTCTGACCTTGATTCATTACAGCGGCCATAGCCACTAAATTAGCCTCATCCTGAGATACGCAAGACTGGAACGGATGACCATCTACCATGTCCTGTGTCACGGTGAACGGATCTCCTACCTGATTAGCGCCACAATTGCTCTTCGTGAACTCGAAGCTGGCCTTACCGGTATACATAGTAGCGTTAGAGCAAGTACCCTTGGTATTAGCCAAAGCCTGTCCTTGAGCCTGTACGGCGGTCATAGCCATAGCGTCAGCGGCGGTCTGGGAGTCGTTAGACTGGAATGGGTGTCCTTCTACCATATCTTGGGTAATCGTCACCTTAGATCCGATCTTACACTCACCACAGTTGTTTCTCGTGAACTCCAAGGAAGCACGGCCGGTGTACGTACAAAGGGCGTGGATATTGGCAAGAGCCTGTCCTTGGGCGTCAACGGCGGTCTTGGCCTTGTTGTTTGCATCCTCCTGTGATACGGTAGACGTGAACGGATAACCGTCAACCATCCTATCATTTACCGTATAAGTACCACCAGTGCCAGCACCACAATTGTTACGGGTAAACGTACGTGTATAAGTACCGGTATATACAGGCACCTTCTCGCACTTACCTTTCACGTTAGCCACATCCTGACCTTGGGCCTCAACAGCGGCCTTAGCCTTGTTATTGGCGTCATCCTGAGACACGGTAGACCTGAAGTCTCCTGTCACCATAGTCTCGTCTACAACAACCTTGGTGCCGTATTGGGTCTCATCGCAATTATTACGGGTAAATTCCTTGCTATATTTACCATGATATACGACCTTCTCCTTACACTCACCTTCAAGGTTAGCCTGTTGTTGGGCGTTAGCCTCAAGATCGGCCTTAGCCTTATTGTCAGCATCCTCCTGAGAGATAATAGAGAAGTACTTACCAGCGGCTACGACATAAGTATAAGGTTGACCGATATGGAACTCATCGCAATTGTTCCTAGTCACGGTCTTCTCCATTCTTACGTTATAGTAGACGTTAGTCTGGCAGTCACCACGCTCGTTGGTGATAGCTTGACCTTGCGCCTCCACAGCGTCCTGCGCCAGCTTATTGGCGGCATCCTGTGATACTGTAGAAGTAAACGGATAGCCGGTACACATCTTCTCATCCACAGTGAAGTCAACAGGAGTAGAACCCTCAGGGCAGTTGGTTCTCTGGAATACCTTAGAATACGATCCGGTAAATACCGGTATCTTCTCACAGTTACCCTTGATATTCGCTATATCCTGACCCTGAGCCTCTACAGCGGCTTGGGCTAACTTATTAGCCTCCTCCTGAGATACGATGGATCTAAAGTCACCTTCTACCATAGTCTCGTTAACAACCACATCCGTTCCGTATTGAGTGGAGTCACAATTGTTACGGGTAAAGGTCTTGCTAAACTTACCATAATAGATATTCTCCTTAGGCTTACACTCACCTTCCAGATTAGCTTGTTGTTGACCATTCTTTTCAATATCCTCAAGAGCTTTCCTGTCGGCGTCCTCTTGAGAGATAGAAGACACGTACTTACCCTCAGGAACGATGTAAACATATTCCTGACCATCACTGAACTTATCACAATTGTTACGGATAAAGGTTTTCCTTTGCTCCTCGTTATACCAGATGTCAGTTATACACTCACCATGCTCATTAGCGTACTTTTGTCCGTTAAGAGCTATATCCTCCATGGCCTTAGCGTCAGCGTCCTCCTGTGAGATAAACGACTTGTACGTCCGCTCCTCAACCACATACAAGACAACCGAACCGTGCTGGTTGGCTAGACAGTCATCCTTGGTAAACGGCTGAACCATCTTGATATTATAATAAACGGGCTTAGCATCCTGGGCTATCATATACTCCTTAACAACACTACCATCCTTTGACGTTATACGGAACTTAGCCGTACAGATCTGACCGGTATAATTAGCCTTGTATACGATGTTAAGCTTATTATCGCCTACCCCATGGCTCTTGTCGTTAATGGCAAAGCAATTACCCTCAACGCAATTCTTATCTACTTCCCTTGCCATGTCAATCCTCCTCTATTCTCCATGAAACATTATCTCCGGCCTCTACCCTCACGATCTGGGTATCACCATCCTTATTAAGCGTCAACCTTTGCGGATCCACGTTAAAGGGTGGTTCCGGCTCCGGTTCCTCGCTGCCATCGCCGCAAGTGCAACATACCAGTTCAATATCATACTCGGTATTGGACTTGATATCGATAACGACCTGACCGTTCTCACTAGTCACGTTATCAAAGTCATGATCAAGTATAATATAAGGTATATCATTAGGCTGTTGATTGATATTAACAACCTTGCCATTCAAGACAAACATCTCATGATGCTGTTCGTTATCCATATTCTTAGGCATAGCTATAACAAAACTAGCCTCATACAAATCAGTGGCACCGGGATCCTCAGGATCGGCATACACTATATACCTGCTATCCTCTTCCGGAACCTTCATGGATAATCCGTTCACGTTCATGGAAACTATATAAGACTTGCTCACCGAACCACCAAGAGTAAGGCAGGAAGCCTTGACCGAGGCGGAGTTGAGCTTGGCGTTGATGACCGCCGTCCCACCCTCCATGTCGAACATGATATTGGTCGGATCCACGCTTACCCGCTCCATACCCTTCTGGGTTATAGTGGCGAGCTTCGTAACCTTGCCTTTCTCGACCGCTACGTAAGTCTCCCTAGGCAACCTACCCATCCATCCCGGCTCTACCTTAATAGCGACCTTGTCGGGTCCGGTACCGGAGATCTTGTCGTAGGACACCCATGAGGAGCCTTGCTCGATCTTGGCAAGAATATCTTTTAAATTATTCGCCATATCACTCTGCTTGCGTTATAGTCCATTTATCACTCTTACCTACGATAATCTCCAGAATCTGCTCGCCGCCCTCAGGAGGATACTCGAAGTTAGTAGGCTTAATCTCAAATACGCTGGCGCCTCCACAACCAAGATCACAGATCATGTCCGGCAACCAACCCTCCTCAAAAAACCGCTCTATAAGCTCCCTGACGGCCTCCGAGAAAGAGTCAAGCTCCAATCTATCGGCCGGGACAGATCCTTTCTTGAGTGTCTCACCACATACCCAACCGTCGCACTCGGAAGCCAATACCGTATCATATACTCTATTAGCCATAACAAGATGAATTTAAAATATTACTATTTAATGTAGTATATACGATATTAACATCAGCGAACTCATCGCCCATGCAATACCTTTTCTTGAACTTAACGGATCTACCAGAAACGACATACCCGTCGTTAGGCACGATAGTACCGCAGTAGGTCACGCTAAGAACATTCAGAGGCTCGTATCTTAACCTTACGGCCTGCACTCCTTTAAACGAATCCCTTTGGATAGACGCCGTTGCTCCAGATACGGCGACCAACTTCCTTACCAGAGACTCGATTACGCTATTCATGCCATCTCCGTTCCTGATATCTGCCTCAGGAAACGACTGACCATCATATATGATCTGGGAACTGTAGATACTACACTCATTCCCCGGTCTATATTCCGGCTTACATGGATTACAGTTATTCCTCATATCAAATCAATTTATTAATCATTCTCCTTAATTCAAGTATCTCAGCATCCCTGTCCCTTATGGCTTTTATCATAGCGTTAAGGACATCAGACATATCGCAGCTGGGAGATAATCCCAATGACTCCACACGTACCTTATCACCGGGATAAATACAATCGGTGCTCATATACGTAGAACATGGCACCTTAGTCTCATCTACAGTAGGCCTGTATTGTTTCTTGTTACAACCATTCATTACCATACCTCCTCTTCTGCACCATTATCACCGCCGCCATTACCGGCGTTGACAAGCTCGTTTATAATTTTCTTCAAATCCAGAACCTCACGATGGTATAAATCTATCTGCTTATCCCTAGACGCTATAATACGCCTCAATGAGTCTATAACGACAGATATATCAGTACCTTTCTCTATACCGTCCACCACCAACTCATCACCTGAGTATAAGACGCATTTATCATATAAAACTATAGGACATCCATAGCCAACACAAGGCTCGTCCTGACAATCCCGATCGCAAGGATCACAAGGATCCTCAGGGCATTTGTTAAGAAACCTATCTATCTTAACGCCATGACAGCATTCTTCAGGACGTTCCCGTGAATGATCATGACAACAACCACCTGTATTACACATATCAATAATATTATTGTTTTCAACAAAGATACTTATTTGATTTGATAACAAAATAACATACATTATTAAACAATATAGGGGATATCCCTTTTGTATCCCCTATACCCATAAACTATAATAATAAGATAGGGTCAAGACTTCAATTTAAGAACAGGATTACCCCATCTATCTTTCCATTGCCTTCCCAAATCATTTATAACACCATTATAGTCTTTTATATACCCAGCCTTAATAGCGTAAGATATATTTCTTTCTATTGATACTATCATATCCAGCTCCTCGAAGGAAGCCCTATTTCTTATCCCTTCCTCATGTACGCCAAAAACAACGAAATTTATACCCTTAGCAATTCTTGATAACGATTCCTTTAAGTTGCTTTTATCGCTTATAAGCGAAGACACGCTACTACACATCTCTATATAAGCGTCACCAGCAGCATTCCTTACCCCTATGATATTATCAACAAACCACATTACAACATCGGCGCAAACCTCAGGGCTCATCTCCATAGCCACCACAAGGAAAAGATAGGGGTTCATATACCACGTTTGACCATCTCCCTTACCCTTTCGGCATGCCAACCCTATTTTATTTAAATCGCTAAGATTCAACGTCTTATTTTGTAAGCCGATTTTTGTCTGCTTACATAAATTCCTATTTTCTAGCCTACTTATTATTTCCCTGCATTTCTCCTGGAAACCATTATACTTAATAATATCATTAAGTTTCTTAGGGGATAAACCCTTTTTAAGCCTATCATCAGACAAGACTTTCATAGCTAAAGTGATGTTAACAAAACCATTATCACTGAGAGCAGGTATAACAACGCCCATCAATCTCCTGTCAGAAGATTTGATTTCAACCCGACTTTTCATAACTTTGAACAATATTTTAAATTAAACATAATACCTATCGGTTCGAGATGAATAGATAGGTATGCAAATATAAAATATATTCAACATATAAGCAAGTGTATTACAGTATATAAACTTATTACCCTTGATATATATACAAAAAATGGAGGAGACATGCAATCCCCTCCAAACACTAAATCAACTATTATGGAAAACCAAACGCATTATCACCAATAACATTGATCCTCTTGATCAATATTCTCAATCCATTTCTCGCACTCAAGATTAAGATCAGCGTACTCCTGCCCCTCTACCATCAAAACCTCACGGGCTTTGGCGTTGGCATCCTCTACTGATATCCATGATCTAAACCTATTGGCTTTGATAGAATAATATACCTTACCTGATTTATATCCGAACGGGCATACTTTCTCAAACCAATCACCGATCGTAGTATTATAGAATACAGGGGAGCAACTACCTTCGGAATTAGCCTTCTCCTGTCCTTCTTTCATGAACTTCCTATAAGCTAACGTATCAGCATCAATTTGGGATATATCGGATATGACGGCTCCGGCTGGCAATTCATACACAATACCTTCTTTACCTGATGTCCCAGCCTCACAATCGTTCTTGTAGAAAACGCCACGAAAAGGTTGTGAGGCCCAGTCCCTACAGCAAGCCCCTACGGAGTTGGCCTCCCCCTGCCCGATCCGTCCCAGCTCCGCCCTAGCCTTATCATTGGCGTCTTTTTTGGATACGTAAGAGACAAACCTGCCTTCCTCTATACATACCTGTTCCTTGGACCCCTTACCACTTACGCAATCGTTCTTGATAAACTCATCGCATACCTGATCATTATACCATACAGCCGGTATTATGTCGGCATATGTGTTGGCGTAATCCTGACCGTTGGCATTGACATCATCCTCAGCCTTACTATCAGCCTCTTCCTGCGTATCGCCAAAATAGACGTTGGCCGGGACCCGGTAGTCAACAGAGCCGCCCACGTACCCGGCAGGCGGGTTGTTTCTGGTGAACGTCCGTACTATTTCTTTATTTCCATATATCATCGTAATTCACTTTGTCACAAAGATAGATATTTTACCGACATGAGGCACATAACCGTAAATGCAAATACGCAGTTACCTGATTATCATTTTTTGGGCAAAAATGGAATTAATTATCCCAGTGATTAAACGACTCCAATCCGGCGAACACCCCATAGTCCCTAAACATACCTCCACACAATATGAAATCACTTTTCTTGCTGCCATTTATAGATGACAATATGTATTTATATCCCTTGCCTGTTATGTAAATAGTCCTCGCATATATAACCTTACCAGATTCGGTGCATATATTCTTATCACGATAATGAGCGAATCCTTTCCTTACAGCATTAGCTGTAATCTCCCAATCTCCATTAACCTTAACCCTTTTGACTATTATCTTTATCTTAACAAGAAAATCTCGTAAACATTTATCGCTTATAATTATATCGTTCTGCTCAAGCTTCTTGGCTAAATCCCTTACCAGCAAATCTGACTCTTCAGACATGATAAACGACTCTGAAAATTTTATATCCTCTTTCTTCGACTCAAGAACCTTAGCCATCTCCTCGGCTTTGGCCTTCTCCTCTAACGCCAGCTTCTCGGCGGCCACCCTGCCACGATATTCCTTAGCCCAAGCCTCAGCAGCGGCGGGAGGATCATTAAAATCAGGAATCACGCATTTGCCTGTAGTGAGAAGCTCTTTAATCCTGTCCAAGCACCATAACCTGAAATCAACGCTAAGCCACTGAGCGAAATCTAAAGCCAGATCCTCACACATCCATGTGCCAGGATTAACCGTACCCCTGATAATAGTAACAGGCTGAAAATCAGCATTACCATATTTTCTGGTAATGGCATTAATTAACTCATTTACAGAAGATAACGATAAATAATCATTTGGTCTCTTTTTAAACGGCTTCGCCATTTCGGTAGCATTCACATAAGTAATACCGTTCTCTGTTTTGAAAGTTATATCACTACCATTGTAGCTAAATATTGTAGATAATCCTTTTTCGTTGGATCTGGACGCCAAAATTCCACTACTAGCCTTCGTAGAATCATTGGAAATAATTATATTTGCACTCATAATAAATGACCTATATCCATTATATCGTGAGATATGATGGATATACAAAAATAGCCAATTGAATCGTCTATGACAAATCAATTGGCTATTTTTTACATCAAACACATAAAGATATTTCGCAACTTGCCAGTGTATCTATCTAACCTGCTTATTTAGAAGACTCCCTACAAATTGGATACTTGATTTACAGTATCTTAACATCTAGCAATCCTCATAAATCAATATCTATACATCTGATTATCACCATCGTCCATTTTTGGACTATGGCTCGTTATCCATTACAAATCTTATCCTCCAAAGCATAAAGAACTTTAGCCACGGTCTTATCGCCACTTACCTTCACGCAAGACTCACCAAGATCCCGGACGTCTATAGCCTCCCTGATACGGGTTAGCTCTTCGTATATCTCCTCTATCACGTCGGAGATCATAACGCACTCACCAGAGTCCTTATATTTTGACCACTCTGGGAGATCACCCTCGTAAGGCACGCAAGTGGACGGGGTTATATGTGAACAACTGTATTTTTTCATACTAGTAACCTGTTAATATGTTCCTTTAACGATCTTATCTCATCCGGGCATAACCCGCAATCATTATCGCATAATGACCTTTGTAGACGAATTATCTTCCCCCAATAAGATACATCGGGCTTGTCTCCGATCCTATACCTATGATATCTCATATATCTACTCCACTGACAAGATAACCATTCGTCTACGACCCTACATAGATCTGATCTATCAAGGCTTGATATACTTTGCGCGCCCATCGAGTATCTCCTTTCTCATTTCCTGTACCTCCTCATCAGGCGGGCATCCATATGGCAGGTTCTTGATCCATTCACGGATCTTCTTCTGCATGTTGAGATAGACGATACCCACGTCACCTATGGTACGGGTCTGTTTGTATATGCTCACCACGTCACGCTCCATTGTCTTCAACGGATCGAGCATGACCATACAACCGGCGGTGCTTCTAGAAGCATATTCCCTATCGCTAACAACGGTAGAAGAAGGACGATTCATCATACTTCTCTCAATCCTTTCTCTCTCGGCCTTTAACGCCTTTTCCTTACAAGTATTACAACCCATAATTATATCTTTAAAATTCAACAATCCACGCAATTAGTAGCCATCTCAAGAAGCTCTCCTACACGATCAATGATCTCATGAGCCGCCTCTATATTATCCAGCCTGACGTTAGCCTCAGCCACGACCATAAGTGTTTCCATCTCCTGTATCTTATTTATAAGATCCTTATCCTTGTCCTCGCATAGGACATCAGTCTTAATCCATAGCCGATCAAGACGTCTGCGTATAAGATCCGTCTTAAGATACTTGCGACTGAAGTTGTAAGTAGAAGGGCTACCTATGATCTTGATATCATATATACCATCAGGTAGATCAAGGTACTTGACATTACAATCATCGTAATTAAAGCAATTAAGGCCTAGTGTTAGGCTAGTAAAGGTATTGACCTGATTCTTGCCAAGGAACAACGTAACGGGGTCGGACATGCCCGGCGTAGTGATCTCGATAATCGCCTTCCTGTCCTCTAGTAGCCCCCACTCAGACTCATCCAATACCTGAAGCACTTTGGGATCACGTGTCTCTAGCACCTGAAATGACAGCCGAATATCATTCATATTAACCTTCTTATCGTACCGGCACAAGCTATCGTCATAACGGGCTTGCATATCAAGATCCGGGATATCGGTATAATATGTCTTGACCTCATGACCGTTGATAAACACCGATGTTATCTGGCAAACATGAGACCTAGCGACATCAAAAAACACCATCCTTACATTACCCTCATAATCGACTCCCGATGTCGGGTATGTCAATATCTGGGTATTATACTCACCATCGTTACGTCTAGCCACGACAGTAATTACGATAGGTTTTTCTATATCGTAATCATCCATGATAATTCTAGCTGCGAACTTATCATGAATTATCTTCGGTATGATATTAATCTGATTCATCTTAGTATCTTTTTCACAAAGATACTAATTTGATCGATAAAACAAACGAGGCTATAAGATAAGAGCATCAAGAAGATCCTGCTCGCTTAGAATTATACCTCCATTGATAGCCATAGACATAGCTAAATAAAGACATAAGCATGTGAGATCATATCTAAGCATTCTACTCCTAAGAGACACGATAAACTTTTTGAGGTCAGGATTATCCCCAGCCAAAGACATATAGCCGCTAAAAAGGAACGTATTGTATATAGGATCGGATGTAGATGATTTGATATCGCTGTAAGACATACCACAAATATCTACCCACAATCTTATAGATTTGACGACTATCTCCTTTACGAGAGACTTATTCAACAAACATCCGAATCTGACCAAAGCCACTATATCTCCCCACTTCTGATCGGATATCTCTTTAATAACATACATCGACCCATTCAAAGGATCTTTTACGACAGATGACAGTATATTCTTACATCCAATGGAATCCGATAGCTCTTGGATATTAAACATATTATTATCGTGGTTAAATACGATGGACATATCTCCACCTCTTATGATACTAAAGCTACTCATCACGAATCCTCCACAAAAGAATTAATATCAAAACAGTCATCATAAGAGCATAGGCCAGGCTCATATCCTTCCTTGCCATCCTCTATGTCAGAAATAGCTCTATCAGCAATAGATCTTAACTCTAATAGACTTACACCTAAAAAATCTAAGGCCTCTTTCAAGTACTTATATAAGGACGAGGTTTTAACTTCCTTAAACCCCTCGTGAATCAAATGACTATTGAATATACTGAAAAGAACTTTATCATTCCTACCGTCAAACCTTTTACCATTGTTTTTAAGACTACCATCAGAGTCAATCATCTTCCTTATCTTACTCGCAGATCTGGTATTTATGATATTCACCATAATCATAACTTTGTAGTCAACAGCGGCTCTTCTAGCTTTATTAGCCCTCCCCTTTGAACTTACAGGTGCATTGTCCTCGCCGCCAATATACCTGAACTTAGCCTTGCCTACAAAGCATGATGGATAGACCTTACGCATATTCCACTTATAATTATAATCACCGATTGACCTCATGATCGACAGCTCTCCGTCAACTACCAATGATATCATGTTATAAGCCTTCTCAAAACATCTAAAAGAACCGACATGCTCGTAAATAAACCTGTACGTCATACCTAACTTAAAGTCGTTATCAGATATCCTGTTAAACACGATAGCCCTATCGAAGTTAATGATAATAGCCATAGGCAATTATATACATCTTTACACCACAAATATGACCAATTTATTTTATATATAAATAAAAATCCGTACATTTGCAACATGAGATTAGTCGAACAACATACAATCAAGCCATCTTCTCCTTACTACAAGGAACTGATGGATTTATTGCATAAGTGTAAAAACTTATACAATAAAGGTTTGTATGTTGTTAGGCAACATTATTTCCAATACAAGGATGACAATACAGTAAAATACAAATACCTAAACTACTATTCCCTTGAAAAGAAGCTAAGGGATGAAAATGATCCAGATTATAGAGCTCTACCTACGCCTGTTTCACAACAGGTTCTTATGATGGTTGATAGAAACTTCAAATCTTTTTTCAATCTTCTTAATAAGAAAAACAGAGGTGAGTATTCTGAACCAGTTAGGATTCCCAAGTATCTTGATAAGGATGGATTGTTTATGGCTGTATTTACTACCATAGCATTCTCACAAAAATGGATAAAACAAGGAGTTGTTAAACTACCAAAGCAATTTTCCTTCACAACCCGTACCAACAAACAAAATATTCAACAACTTAGATTCGTTCCTAAAAACGGATTTATTTCATTGGAGATCGTTTATAACAAAAAGGAAAAGGAAAGACTTGGTGATAACGGTAAATACCTTGGTATTGACATAGGTCTTAACAACTTAGCATCATGTGTTTCAAACACCGGATCTTGTTTTATCATAAATGGCAGACCACTGAAGTCTATTAACCAGTATTATAATAAACGTTTAGCATATTTAAAATCTAAATTAGGTAAAAACAAATATGTTTCGAAACAAATCATTTCATTAACTAACAAACGGAATAACAAGATCAAAGATTATTTGCATAAAGCAAGTAGGATATTGGTTAATCACGTAGTTTCCAATGGCATTAATACGATCATAATCGGTCATAACCGATGCTGGAAACAAGAGATCAATATCGGGAAACGAAATAACCAGAATTTTGTTTCTATACCTTTTAATACTTTGATCAGTATGATTTCCTATAAATGTGAGTTAGAAGGCATTAATGTTAGTATTGTAGAAGAATCATATACATCCAAATGTAGTTTCTTAGACAATGAGAAACCGGTAAAGCATGATTCTTACAAAGGTAATCGCTCCAAACGGGGTTTATTCAGAACCATGTCTGGAGCGATTATCAATGCTGATATCAACGGGGCATTTAATATTATAAGAAAATCAAAAGAATCCTTCGATGTAACTACGTTACCAGAAGGTAGAGGGTTTTGGTGGAACCCGGTACGGATTTCCGTATAAATGTATATAACTTTGTTTTGATGTAAAATTGTATATAACTACCTAGCCATGATGATCTTAAGCCTAAAATAAGGAGGTATGTAAATATCGTCAGGATTGATATCCCTAGGATTAGCCGTGGTATAATCAGCGCCAGCGAAAGTATCTCTACGTTTCTTGAAATTACGCGGATATATAGGCTGACCTTTAGATAGCTTAATGCAAGTACGCCCCTCATCTACCTGCTTCTTCTCAGCCTCGGTATACACCGGAAATTCCTTTATCATAGAAGAGCATTTCCTTATATAATTCAAGTCGAAATTCATATTGTTCATATTTTGTCCACTTCAAATATAAGCAAAATATAAGACCTTTAAAAGAATAAGATGAATTAATTTTCCCATATATCACCATTATTATTTCATTAATAACATAACTTGCTGAAACACAGTTGTCCATTTTGTGACATGTGTAATAAGAAGCTTCGCCTCTTTCTGAAGCAAATCCCATTATAAAGCATTCCTTTATTTAATTCTTACCAATTTCTAATTAATAACCCTATTAATGAAATGATGTTAGCTAACGCCTTTTATTATCTAAAGTAAACATCCAAAAAACATTAATTTAAAAATGAGTAGTATGTTGGCAGATAAAGATCTTAATAATCCCACTCAAGACTCTTTATGATTGTATTATTGAGATATTTACTATATCCTTACATTCGATCTTATTTGGCAAATGACTACTATCTTTAAACATAATGATCCTATATGTTTACTTCTTTTCTGCGCTAAAGCGTGAAGTGCCAAAGGGAATCGGCAGGGTGGGTCGTGAGTCGCTCCGCTCCTGGCCGGCCATGGAAGGCAACCACCAGTCCCACGCCATGACGCCGCCACCTTGTTCATTGGCTTCCAACAAGAGTCACCTAAAAACAATACTTGTCTATACAATTATCTCTACGGTTCCAGAAGTTAAATAAGAACTATTTGGTTTTAAGGAAAGTTGTTAGTTAAAAAGATGGTCAATTAAGTCATCTGGTCAAATAAAATCTTTATATTCGCGTCACGGTCGGTTGGATGAGTTGGTTTAGTCGGTGGTCTGCAAAACCATATACCCCGGTTCGAATCCGGGACTGACCTCTATGCTATTTGCATATCCTTTAAAAACTAATCAGATAAGGAGCGGTGAGGGATCATAGCCCCTTTCTTTTTGGAGGTTCAAAATCTGACTCCCATCTAGCTATATCACTTATCCTGAAATCGTCCATCATAAAATTTCCGTTATCCATACCATCACCTCGTGTATTAATACCTAGGTTATAAGACCTAAGGGAAAGCGTATTATTGGTTTTCGTGTTAATAATAAGTATACCATTAACAAAACATCTTAATATGTCATATTCATTACTGCTTCTGACTATAGCTATATGATACCATTTGTTTGCCTCAACTCTATCAACATGCCAACCAGCTTGTTGAGCTTGAAATAAAAAATAAAAACCAGTACCTGTTAAAACTACACCAAAATAAAAAATACCATTAGGATATTCATGCTCAACCAAACAACTTGTAACAAGATTGGTTGACTTATACCAAAAGTCTATAGTAAATGGATGACCGTCATAAAACAGCTCAGGCAATAACGATTCTTTGGTGTTTATGATAGTATAAAGAAAAGGATCCGTTTTGTTATATTGGACACATTGTATTGAGCCATCGGTGATAAGATTGCCATTATTGGCTATAAAGAGATTGCCAGAGGGAGTAGGATTCCCCTCTACCTTAAAATTACCATTGAATCTCATTAAGAATCTAGTATGATCGTCAATCACCCCCCCCCTAGTACATTCAATCATTCTTCGTCTCATAAAACCTTCATCTTCTTTAGCAAATATATTAAAACCAATAATATCAACAACACACTAATTGATATGATAGCTATTGGCCATCTTGATTCTTTCTTATCATCTACATCCTCATGCTCGATGTCTGTCTTCTTATCAATATCCTCAATACCGGTGATCGTCTTATCAATGCCAAGGGAATCGGCCGTCACCGTGCTGTCCCGCCGGCCAATGACGATATGGGTATCTGTCTGCGAGGACACCGGTCGCTCCCCCGTGGCAGGATCAACATCCTTGTCCGTATCGAACTCTCTCTCCGTTATAACAATATCGGCACTAAGATCAGATGTCTTGATCTCTACGATCTTCCGATCCATGACCTCATCTATCATCGTCTCTATCCTGCTGATCAACCGGCTATCAATAGACGTTTCGCTAACCTGCCTCCTGCTTCCGCAAGAGGACAGGGATAGCGACAGACCTAAACAAAAAATCGCCCTAAGACTTATCCTTAACCTCATCATCAGCAATCTTCTTTATATCGTCAAACGTCTCGTCAGGTATGTTCTTGGAAAAACTAAACATCTTGAATACGTTTATCCTCTTAAACACGGCCTTGAATACCTTAACCAAATAAGCGTCAGCGAAAGTATCCCCTATGGTATTCAAGAAAAGCATGACATATCCCACGAGGGCTATATACACACCATATTTGGTTACGGTAAGTATCATGCTAGCCTCCTCCTCGATCGGGTATAACGTCTTATATATAACACATAATGTCATTACTATAAAACAGGACAAAGCGAACTCCTTAAGGATATCAGTTAACCTGACCTCCCTAAGCCATCTCTTAAAACTAAACCGTCTTCTACGACTTCGTCGGAGCTTCCAGCCCCTTACGCTTTGCGCTAACCTAGCCAAGAAATTCGCTATTAATACTATAAGTAATACGGTCAATAAATGGTGTACTGGCTGGAAATAAGCCCAACAAGAGGCACCATACGCAAGCGCAATATTCCACAAAGCCCCCACTCGCTCTATCATGTCTTTGTCTTTCATTTTATACCTTACTCGCAAAGTTAACTACTATACCATTAAGTACCTAAAACACCACGGCATGTATACCGTTCCTCGTATCAAGGCTGTCAAAATGTAACCAACCCACCTTCCCTTCAAGCCGGAAAGGATATGGTAACATATCTTGATGATCCAAAATCAAGCCTCTGGCCTGTTCCGCCGTCATCGACTTGACATCGAAATCACCAGCCTTACCCAACACATGAGCGGATAGATAAACATCTTTCTTATCCTTAACTATCTGGCAGATGTTGCATCTAAGACCACGCTGGGAAAACTGCCCCTGCTTGTCCCAATTATTACAATACATAGGCTGTTTAATTATATCCCTCCGTAATATAAGAAGATTATGGAGAAACGCTGTATCAAGAAACTGCCACGATCTGTCCTTCCACTTATTGTACGTATGAGGACATACCAATTCTACTATATCAAAATACGATCCAAGTTCTTTTATGATATCATTTCTATCCATATTAAGCCGGTTTTATCGTCCATCTCTGGGCGTAGTTATTTTTTAGCACATATATCTTCTCCATAGGTGTAGCTGGAGACCCGTTGGACGAGCCTTTCACGAATCCCTCTGGGGCCTGCTCCACGCCTGTCGGCCGCTGGTTTTCGGTTGGATAAACAGCACTATACATGCTTACCGAAAGACTATAGAACTGGTTCCTCTTCCCATCCTTAGCCACGGATGTCATAGTAATCTGATCCCATCCTACAACAAGGTCGTAGAAAGAGTTCACGAAATCATCTGATCTTTTTTGGCTATGAGTAGAACAATTCACGTTAAACCGTGTAATAGCCCTCATCTCATAAATATAATCCGGAAGCTTATCCATTCTAAGACTATTGCTATGAGCTGCAATGAAACTAGTAAGATGTTCCAATCCCCTTCCAGACATATTATCATCATTCCAACCCGTCCTCCTTTCTCCACTTACCCAGTCATCTAAAAAATCAAAATTAGTAATGTTAGGATTTATCTTATCTACCTCGAAAAAAGGAAGGGTATTTATATCAAAATAATTCCACATATCAGAAGGGCCAGGATGTATTCTCAACGAAGTTAATTTAGGAAGATCATTAAACTCCTTTATATACCTATCCAAATAACATGAAGACAATTCAAGGGTTTGAAGATTTTTCATATTCTTTATATTCCTTATTCCGCTAGATTCTATATCCCTAAGATCAAGCATATTAAACATATTTAAATAATATACCTCTGTCTTGCTGGTTATAGCCTCAGGAATTACGGTCATTCTTTGCCCTATATTTTGAAGATCGATATAAATTAACTTTTTGGATCTTGACAACTTGTCTACAGGTATACCGTCATTAACATACAGCGTATGGGATACGACCAAAAACTCAAGTCCTGGTATATCCACAATCGGGAAAGATGTCATCTTGCAAACTTGGATATTGGCATAATAAATATCACAAGTAAAATCTATCGACACAGCCCGTTGTACGTCCCTCCTCCCATCAGCGTAAGCATGATTAGGAGCGGGAACATACTCACTACCATCCTCTTTATAAAACCACCATGGATGACTATCTGGATTTTTACGATAACTTATATCCCTTCTCCTGAACATCAACCTATATTGACCATATATAGATCCACTCCTGGCCTTCACGAAAGGGAATTGCTCTTTATTCCCATCACCCCAATCAACCTCGCACATGCCAGGAGTGTTGGAATAAAATTCTATAGTCTCATTATAATTATTATAATCCAATATAGGATCAGGCACGTCATCGATGGTATCATCCCTACTAACACCCCTAAAAGCGTATTTACCCTTAGTAAAAAATGTTATAGAGCCTTTATTCGTATCCTTACATATTAATTTCATGCCTCTCCCTCCTCTATTCTCCTGAAATACTCAACAACCGGTGAGCTATCCAATCCTAGATCATTACAGATGTCTATAGCCTCGTATTTGTCGGCAAAATTATACTTACTCATATTGTCGCTCAACACGTCTCCACTGAATACGGATACATGTCCGTCCTTTACGCCAAGGACAAAGGGGGCGACCCTAGTCTTCCCTGCCCGCTGTGCCCTCGCGAGGACAGCCTCTAAAATAGGGGCCGGCGGCAACACCCATACCTGGGCGTAGTTGTTCGCAAGCACATACACCTTCTCCATAGGTGTAGTAGGGTTTCCGTTGCTGACACCCTTGACAAACCCCTCGGGGGCTTGATAGGCACCGGAAGGACGCTTGTTGTAAGGAGCGGAAGCCCTATACAGGTCAAGAGTGAGGCCATAGAACTGGTTCCTGTTCCCGTCAGCGGCGGTCTGTGACATGGTTATATACTCCCACGACATCACCTTATCGTAAAATGAGTTGACAAAAGTGTCAGACCTTTCCTGTGTCGTTATAAAACGCCCGTCATAAAGACCGAAAATCCTGAACTCCCTAACCTCATAAAGCCAGTCAGGTAAATCATCCACCGGGATGGTGGGTGAGTCCACGTAAGTTTCTTGTATCTTATTCAACTTCCCGCTTACAAGATCCTGCTTCCACGAACCGGCCTTACCGATAAAGCTACATTTGATTTTATCATCCCCTACCTTATCCACCTCATCAAATACAGGTATATTATTCCGATCGCTTATAATGCTTATACCTTTTGCTGGAATAGAATTAAAAGCCGGATCATAAGAAGGGATGTTACACCAGTTGAAGTTAAATTCAGTAAGATTCTTCCATTCAGAGAATCTTCTCCAATTAGAATCAGGATCATCCCCAAAGTTAAAAACGTTATTGCATCCGAAATACCTCAGATTTTTCATATTTAAAAAACCTTCTGGCCAATTACTCCATACACCAGGATGAATAAAAGATCCCATCTGTATATTACGAAGATTAACGCTCTTGCTTATCCTGTCATATGGGATATCACCATTTTTTAAAACGGATTTAACCACAGCAAAATAAGTTATATCAGGAAGATTAACTATAGGGAACTCATGAAGGACAATACCATCCATATTAAATTCCCCATCAATTACGTTAGAGAACCTCATCGTAACCTCTCTACGCCTGATATCGCTATACTTATGTGGAGGGACCGGTATGTATTGTGAACCATCCTCTTTCTTATACCACCATACGGTATCATCCGGATTCTTCTTATACTCAATGTCAAGAGACCTGAATACAATCCTATAACTACCATCAGATATCTTAACTAAAGGATATTGATCCTTTGTCCCGTCCCCCCAATCAACATCCACGAATCCCGGTTTAGATGTCGAGAACCTAAGATTGCGATTAAAAGCATTCGCTGATATTATCGGATCGGGTATATAATCAGCACCCTTACCATCAAAACAAGGGAATCTATCCTCATTCACTATAAACGTGACATAGGACGCTACCGTGTCGTATCCTACTAAAAAAGCCATACCATTAATTTATTGAGGTTATATCATAAGACACCCATTCCTTATATCCATTAACCATCTCATATACTTTGTTGATGGTCTTGCATACGACGGCGAATCCGATATCCACGTTAGGAAACTTCTCGTTAAGCTCATCTATCGTAAGATCCTTGGTTATGCTCTCATCCCACTTACGCATCTCCTTTACCTCCATAAGGATCGGTTTTCCGGTTATGCCTACGCTCATAACCCACTCTCCCTCACGATTGGCATCCGCCAGATCGGGGAAGATAGTAACGCCAAACAACTCGGTGAGCACGAACTCATCGCCGTTCCGGGTAAACGACACCGACGCCCCGGGGGTCAAGACTACCTCGTTCACCGCCAGCATACTCACCAGCTTCTTGGCTCCCCCTGATACGGTACCATTCAACACGACAGTCACGTTACCCGTAGCACTATTAACGAACTTGATATCATTCTTCTCGCTATTTATAGCCTGTAACCTAGACCCAGATACGATATTTACGATCTCATAATTCTTGTCGTAAGTACTCTGTAGCGTCACATTACCGTATTTAGTATCGATAAGGGTAATCCACTTAGCCTTACCACCTACTATCTCTACAAGCTTATAAAACACATTATTCCCGTCAGCGTCAATCCACCTAGCTATAGCTCCAGGAGTGAAATTAGTCACCTCCCGATCTTGGGTATAACTTATGGTGCTTTCCGTAGGCTTATTAGCTAAAGTAATATAAAGGCATTGCTCTACGTCAGCCTCCATCTTAACTATCCCAGCTCCATCGTAATAATAATCAGGTACGTTTTTCTCCCGTATTAACAGGATAGTACCTTCCTTAAGCTTATCGGCGTTAGTAGGATCATCCACGAAAGACTTCATCTGGATATAAGTATCGAAGATAATAGACGTGCTCTTATTCTCTATCTTCTGATTGATATCATCAACAATATCATTAATCTCGTTTTTCGTATAATAAGGGGATAAATCAACCTTCGGACCTTCCTGCTCTAAAGCCTGAGTTCCATCCCACCAATAATCAGGCACCTCCTGCTCCCTGATCCAGAAACTATCCCCCACACGGAGCTTAGCCGTGTTCTCCTGAACCGCCAGCCACTCATTCATGGCATCGACCGTATCAAAGATATACGCCGTGTTCTTGCCCTCGGCTATACGTCTTACGACAGCCAACTCACTCTCGACATTGTTAAGCCTTCCCTTTATATTATTGATCTCCCGCTCCAGCCTATCGTAATTATCCTCCTGATCTATAGCGTCGCCGATGGACATATAAACCTCGTTAGTGAGCTTATTGTAGGTAACACGAGCCACCCTCTCGTAGGATGTCTTATACGTAGATGAACCCTTTCCGGTATGACAAACAAAATCATACGTATTTTGATATACGACAGACCCACCGGTATTTATAAAATTATATCCTTCCTGACTCATCGTTCCACCCTTATACCCAACAAGCTCAAAAGAGCATTTACCTGTACCTATAGAAGCGAACCATGTGGCATAAGCCATGAATTGCGTCTCTTCCGGAAGGATATCATAATACTTAGCTCTCAAGTCCTTTACCGACATCCAAACACATTCCTTACCAGACCCGGTGTTATCACCACCCCATTTAAGCACGCTCCTTACGGATTCGTCACCGTTACCGGGACCATTATAACCAACACCAAGATTATCGATAGTCGGGATATTCGAGTTGAGAACCTCTGTCATCGTATCCAAGTCCCTTCCCGAACTCTCATCCCATAAATACCTGAAAGTAACATAATCGACATCCCCGATCCTAATGCCCCCAGTATTACTAGGATATGTTTTTGTGACTAACTCATAATACCATTTACCATCACGAAAAGTGACCCTTATCCGCTCTACCTGCTTAGGGGATATAGAGACATACGATCCTCCAACGGAGACGTTATCGCCATCAACCGCACGACCGGTCCCATCCTTTGGCTCCTCGGGGTCCACCGGGGTGTAGATCGTGGCCTGTTTATCTCCGGTATTGATGATAACAATATAATAGCTATCCCCTTCAAGACCCTCGTCATGAGCCATGGTCACAAAACCTTGCTCGCTATCCGGCCTCCATTCAACGACAACCATATGCTTATCCATAGGTATACCGGACACGCTGTTTACGTAATTAGTGGAAGCCATGAACTCAGCATGGTCATCATAAGCCTCATCAACACGTTGATGCTTAGTAGCCAATCCGTCAAGACGTGATATCTCAATGGGGTCAGTTACCTCGACCCCATTATAATCATACCACTTATATCCTATCATCGTATTCTCACGACGATATTTCCTTTTTCTTATGACCTGACCTCCAGCTAAGGCGTCAATCATATAATAATCATTACATACTTTAACCATGTTATGAAAAATATTAAATTTAATAAAATCCACTATTATCCTTTATAAGTTTAGAGTATGTTTTATTCGTTAAAACACACTCTTAATTCTTACAGGATTAAACAACAACCCTCTATCAATTATCCTCTGAACGTAGTTAGAGGAATCATCAACTACTTTTCTCATAATGTTTAATGCGCCATTCACATCAGCATTAATGAGTTTTCCTGTTGAGGACTGGTACAGTCCTCTTTTCTTTCTCTTTCCCAAATAGTTTTCATGTTTTCCTATCGCTTCAAAAGCTAACGAATCACATTTGGAAGTATACGATTCTTCATGAGTAACTATTTCTATCCCAGCCAATTCACATTTGTATTCCAAATAACTAATTAATCTCGCAAAAGGGATTTGAGTAAACTTCTGATTGTTTCTTTTTCCTATGTTTACTCCTTGCTTCCATCCCTTATTATAGCCTACAATTAATTTTGTTATCCCGGAATTTGTAAGCAAATTGATTATCTTTCTGCTTATTTTGTGAAACACATCTTCTATGTACTGTTCTCTATCATAATACAATTTATTTATACGTTTAGTTATTCCTTTTATCTTTTGTAAATCTTTGATACTATTTAATTTAGCTAATGTCTTATTGAATAGCTTATTGTATGATTTGACAAATTTTCCGCTGAAAAGATAGGTAAAATCCTCGCTGACTAATGTTGCCAGATTGTCAATCCCTAAATCTATAGAAGCTATTTTCTCTTCCTTGCTTTTAGGAATTTCAATATCTTCCACTTCGTAGATGACTTCAATCCTATATCCGGCATAGTTGGGCAGTATCCTTACTTGTTTGAAATTTTCAAGCAAACCGGAATACTTTTCATATTGAGGGATATCTACAAAAAGCTTTTTAGAAAGAATTATTTTACCGTTTCTAATTATACAACTTTGATTTGGATAATATAAATTAAACTCAGACCCTCTTTTTCTGTATTTGGGAAGACCGGGTTTTTCTTTATACTTATTAGGATGTTTCTTGTAATCCTGAATAGATCTGTAATAGCTTTTTATGTTATTATCAAGTAATTTAAGTACTTGTTGAGAACATTGCGCCTTTAGCAATCTGTAATTTATTTTTCCATCCAAGTTCTTTGTATTCTTCAAGATTTTGTCAAGTTCGAAATAGGAAAGCCATTTAGATTCATTTTTCAACGTCTCACGAAAGACATACAAAGCCTGATTGTACAAATTATTGCTAACCTTGCACAACTTCGATATCTCTTCATCCTTTCCTATGTTAAACCTATAAACTAATCTCATTTTCCAAATCCTTACTTATGATTTCAAGTTTGTTCTTTCTTCTTTTCGAATACATTTTCATCGCAAAACAATGAAGCATGGAAATAATCTCACCGAATATTTCAGATTCATTTGCTTCCTTATCTTCATTATTGTTTATTACAATAATCTCGCACCCAAACTCCCTGAAAAGTTTTTCAAACAAATCAAAAGAAATCCTTGACAACCTATCCTTATACGTTATGTAAACAGTCTGTATTTTCCTGTCTATTATATCGTTAAACATTTCAAGGAATTGCTTCCTGTCGAAATTCATCCCGCTGGCAATATCCTTGTATGACTTATCAACTCTTATTCCATTGCTATTACAATAAGATACAATTGATTTTTCCTGGCTTTCAAGGTCTTTTTTTTGTTTGTTAGTAGAAACCCTCGAATACGCAACAGTTAACCTTCTTGTCGAATAACCAGCAAGCGAATATACATCGTCTTCATTGTAATCATAAAAACCATTCGGTTTTGTAATCACTCTAATTTTACCCACCTTGACATATTTTGTCAAGGTGGGTCTTGTAATTTGCAATATCTTTAATACTTTATTTGTTTTCATATCGCAAATATACTATATTATTTTATATACAATATATTATTAATCATATTTAATTATTTTATTTACCATAGCCATTCAGATTAACAGGTTTGACATAAACAAGCCACAATAGTAGCGCCATCGGGGATGGAGGTCAGCGTAGTCCCCACCGGGTAGGTCGGGGAGGATGACTCAAGTACCATCAACGACATCCGCTCAACGACCATATCGTTATCAACCAACCTGCTTCCCTCCACGTAGAACCGGCCATCGGCAACCTCATAACACTCCCGTACCGGAACCATATGCCTTTGACTCTTGTCAGCGTAATCACATATCGTTACCTTAGCTCCATCAGGAATAGATGATAGTTCGTCACCCACATGATAATTAGGATGATCGGAGTACACGACATACAATATGGACTTAATATCCTGCAACGCCGGATTGACTGTCCTAAATCCCTTCAAATGTATCTTGTGACCACCAACCTCATAACAGTCATCGACATTCATGATATTAAGATCACAACTGATAACCGTCCAGCCATTAATAACAGTCTGTGTAGGAGTAGTATTTACAGGATGATCAGGGTCAGTTGATTCAATAATCTTATAATCAAATGTCTTTACATCCAGATTACCGTTCAATGACTCCTGCCTGCGGATCTTTACCGTACCCTTCCCTGTATCGTAACAGGTCTCCATGGTATCTAAAAGCCGATCCATGTAATCCGGCTCCTCGCATTCGATACGAGTAAGACCGGTCCATAACGAGCTTACCTTATCACCTACATGGATACTGTTATCAGTAGAACTAACGACCTCCCATGACTCGGATCGAACACCTAATTCGCCGTCATAAGATACCGTGTGGATGGTTCGTACCACACCATTGGTTGATCGATAACATTCAACCGTATTAGACAACATCCGGTCTTCCATATCCGTGAAATCACAGGATACCAAAGACCATCCGGCAGGGAGAGTGGAGATCCGCTGCCCTGGTACGATACCGCCGTTATCCGACTCCAGTACCTCGTAGCGGGTATATCTGTCACCTATCTTGGCGTCATAAGACACGATTCTCCTTATTTTGACATTACCATCACCCGTATCATGGCACTCGATATAAGACTCTATATCACGTGATTCCATGTCATCCATCTCACATACCATACGAGTCCATCCGCCAGGTATATCCTTATATATCCTGTCAACGGAAACATCCGTGTCCTCGGAACGAGTAACTACATAAGAAGTCCTACGGATACTTATATCACCATCATAAGAAGTGATACGTGATACCTGTACCCGTCCGTTGCCAGTATCATAACATTCCTTTCTCTGCTGAAGCATACGATCTTCAAAATCGACGAAATCACATGGAACCAAAGAGAAACTCTCGGGGAGGGTAGCTAGGCCGGCCCCCGGGACGAAGCTAGCGTCATCCGAATCAAGAACCTCGAAACGGGTGTATCTGGCCTTTATCTTGGAGTCATAGGAAACCAGCCTACGAAGCTTGACAGGGCCGTTACCTCCATCGTAACATTCGACGTAAGACCTAATATCACGCTCTTCCATATCGTCGAAATCGCAGACAGCCCTTACCCACGTATCTGGCAAGGAACTGAAGCTGGCGCCCTCAGGCTGTGACGGATCGGTAGTCTCCAGGACTTTATAACTCTTATCCCTAACCCCTATATTCCCGTCCCATGACGTGAGAACCTCCAGCTTCACCTTACCGGCCGGTGTCTTATAACATTCTACAGTTACCTCAATATCCCGATCCTCCATATCCGTGAAGTCGCAAACAACCTCAACCCAGTCATCACTTATGCTGGTAATGAACTTACCTACCGGATTCTCAGGATCTGTACTTTGCTTGACGCGATACCATTCCTTTCTGGTACCCATCTCATAATCAAATATCTTATATCCCTCTATCTGTACTCTCCCGGTACCGGTATCAAAACATTTAAGAACCGGTATTATCTCCCTTTGAGTCATATCAGGGAAATCACATACTATACGATTCCATGTGTCGGGGATAGCGTCATACTCCGTACCGATAGGATTACTATCGTCAGTCGTATTCACCACCTCATAATGGGACACCTCCGGGTTCAAGCGGGGATCTACCGACTCAACGCCCTCGATCTGTACCTTTCCCCCTTCCGTGGCATAACATTTACTTACGAATATCAACTCCCGATCGGTCATCTCGGCTATACTGCAATCTATAGCCACCCATTCGGCAGGGACCTTATCTAATTCCGTACCGATAGGAGTATCGATATCTGATGAATTGATGATAAATATCTTCTCGGCCAGTATCTCTCCCTTATTATTCATATAGGTATGGATACGAGCCTCTACCTGACCACCCGGCGTGCGATAGCATTGGTTGACGATCGACACACGGGCGTCCTTAATGTTAATGAACTGATAATCCTTTCTAGGGACATCGCTTACAAGTCTCTTTACTCCTTTATCATCGAAGTACACGTAACACCCGTCATTCCTCATCATGACCGGATACGTCTTTCCGTCTATGACAACACCTGAGAAGTCATCTGGCGGAACGGAGAAACCCATGCTACCGAAGATGGAAGCAAGTCTCTTTAGATACTCATTAATAGCTGACATATTACAACATTTTAATTCTTATGCTTCAAAGGTAATAAAAAAGGGGAAAGAATTGAATCTCTCCCCTTTAGGAAATATATGAACGCAAAAAAGGTTCTTTATTTCGGCTCGGTTACGATAGCCGGGCCAAGACCAGCAGCAGCACCGATCATATTAATCATCTCCTGAACGCCCTCATGAGCGCCGTAACGTACACGTAAGATCAAGTTAATAGGATCATCAGCGATAACCTTTCCGAATCCCTGAGCGTATCTATGAGGATTGAGCGTAATCTGGAAGTCAACGTACTGAGCCGTTTGCTCTACACGGCTATATTCGTTCATGAACGTCCGCCCCATGAAATCCTGATGTTTCGGGAATCCATTGAAGTGAGCGTACCCCTTAAGCTCATCATCCATCATATTGCCACCGACATGAGTACGTGGCGCTTTGCTGGACAATCTCTCGAAATGAAGTTGATCCCACCAGATAGGAGATCCCTCGTCAAGAGAATCAGGATAACCGCCGCTAGCTCCAACGATCTCCACGCTATCCTCGATATAAGTCATTTTATCCATCAAGCACTCTGATGGAGATAACAACATTTCCTTGCCACGGAAACGGATACCGCACTTGCAGTTACTACCAAGCTCTTGTGCTGATTCCAATTTCTTCCACATACGGTTACGATAGGAAGCCGGAGCATTGCTGGTGAAGAATCCTTCAAATACCTTGTCACACTCATCGCACAACATATTGGTATATACCTCTGTCTGGAAGCTATGCTGGCAAGCAGCAGGAGTACCATAATCAGTGATCTCCAATTCCGGGAACGCCTGCTTGATTTCCTCTAAAGCACTTTCACCACACTCGTTGTCCGGGATCGTGATATAATACTTCTCCTTAGATACCTTGCAAGATCCGCAGGCTGACCAAGAAGCGGTACGAACCGTAGGATTCTCACACATATCAGAAGTCTTAGCGACATAATAAATAACCGTAGTAGGATTAGCGTCTACGAATGTCTTGATCTCGTTATCGGTCAATTTCTTTGACGTAGCGGCGATATAAAGACCAGTGCCCTTGATCTGGCTCATCTTACTAACCGTATCGGAGACCACGTTAGGAAGAGACTCGATAGTAGAAGACATGTCAACACCATCATCCTCCAACGAAACGGAATACAGGTATCCGCCCTTAACCTCAGTATAGCTAGGCGGGCATTCCTCGCATCCTTTCATGATAGAGATCAGACGTTGAGTATAATCATTAGGCTTAGCCCCTTTCTTCATCACCTTATAACGTGACATGCTGCCGTTGATGCTCTCACGAACGATCTTCAACCCCGGATATTGGGCGCGAACCTCAGCCAAGGCCAGATCATCACCAGTATCACATACCTCCATACAATAGAAGTTGACATCTTCCGTCTCAGGCTCCGTAGCCTCATTGGTGCATCTTGTAACAGGAGTAATATCGATATAATCAGATACCTTTCCACCACCAGCAATAGGCTGGTTCTTCATCCTCTCGATACATTTCAGGACGGCTGGCAACAAATCAACCTCCTCGCAAGGATCGCACTCCTCGCATTGATTTGGAGTATTATCACAATCATCCAAAAGAATGGCGTCATTGATCTCTACACGACCCTCCTCATAGCCAAGAAGCTCAAAGGCACGACCAGCGAGAACCAAGCGGATAACGATACGGTCTCCTTTGGAAACTGAGAATGCCGTGTCATCAGAAACACCATTGTATCCTAAGATAACATCATCGACATAAGCGTGATCTTTCTTCGGCCAAGAAGCGTAAATCTCGGTGATCTCATTCAACGAGAATAAAGGCGTGGAAAAATCCTTATCATATATAGAGCGGGAAGCCGCTTGTTCATTACGACCGATACGGATCTCATAACGCTTGTCGTTACGAGGCTTACCGGTAAAATCAGTCACGGCCTTACAACCGTTCTCGGAAGTATCTTTAGTATCATAAATACCGATCTGTCCTTCCTTCAAGAAGATGGAATCAACATCCACCATCTTAGCGTGTGGGGATACGAAAAGTACCCGGTCTTGCGGTCTGTGCAACATATTATCAATATTTAGTTTAAAAAATTATTTACCTAACGCAAACATAATAATAAAGACGATCACGACAATAAAGTACAGCCATGAGTATATAAATATTAATACGGATTACATTTTTTGTAAAGCTACTCTATTAAAACAAATCCATATTCATTTATAATATTATCAACATCATTAGATGACAATGAAAACCACTCTCCTGAAATCCTCTTGTCGGAAAACCTATCATGCAAACATCTCTCTATATCACCTTTTACACAAGCTATGATACTTAACCTTGGATTAGCGCATCTTAAATCCCTCTCTCTCTTCTTTACATTAAACGTCTTACCTATTTTAATATCCTTACTTAAACCATCGACAGCCAAATAGGTGAATATATTACAATCATGATCATCATCTACATCATTTACCAATATATCAATTATATCATCGACAGATTCGAATATACCCATTTTTATAAACTTACATATATCCTTTTGAATACAAACAATCCTTTCCGATTCTTGCTTGGTGTATAAAAACTTATCACATTCACCGGTAACAGTCTTATTTATAGCAAAAATTATTCTCTCAATATCATCGGAGCTAAAAAATGAAGACAGATACCTATACATATCACTATACTCGTTTCCTCCCCTTATATATATAATAGCGTCATTGCTTATATCTGATCTTCCAAACATTTTTATACATTCATTATATATAGATGGATGTAATTCCATGGCGACCATCATCCATATCTCTTTAGCGCACATAACCAACCTATTCGATCCTCTACCGGTAGATTTATACACCCCAAGCGATTTTAATGTCTTGACAAGAGAGGTATTGTTTACGTCATTAATAAAACTTGATAAAGATATACCTCTTATATACTTGTCTTTTATAACATAATATATACGCTCAGAACTATTCCTATTGGATAAAATTCCCTCTATCCTCTTATCACTCCATCCTTCTACGATCCTCTTTCTTAAATAAGCCTCTTGCAAGTCAGTCAAAGACATAAATGATGTTTCTTCATCACATCTAATAGGTACACCGAATAAAATTTTACTACTTGAAATCATATCATAATATTTTACACAATTAAATATTATGCAAATATAGGAATAAAAAAGCAAAAACACACATACCATGAAATAAAAAAAAGACCCGCCTATTTCTAGGCAGGTCTTTCTATCAAACTAACGTTGTTTATTTAAAAGAAGCCACATTATCCTTATCCATTCTATATCTATACAATTCATTCTCGTTAAGGTTGAATTGCTTGGCGACCATATCCAGAATCTCCTCCACAAGATAATCGGGCAGCTCCGGGTCGATGTCCGTGGATTGGATACCGGCGGCGTTGATATACCCCGACAGGTCTACCCTGACAGGACGGCGGTAGTACGTCATCTTAACTTCCTCGGTACGGAAGCCTGACTCGTAGACCACGACCTTCCCGTTCCCTATGGAGTAGAATGTCTCCCGATAATCGTAAGAAGGGCGGTTATTATCATCCCCAAGAAGCTCATGGATATTCTCGTTCTTAGCCTCCCACATAACGAAATCAGTGGCCTCACACCCTTTGTATGAGAAAACGCCTTTTATGTTAGAGAACCATAGATAGTCATCAGGTAAGTTAAAGGACGTAGACTCAGGGTCATCCATCCTACCCGCATTATCCAACGACATCCAATAAACAAGAAGGTTTTGGATGGAGCGTATAGTCTCGTCATCCTTCCTATTTAGATAGTACTTAACCAACCGGTCTTGGGCCTCGTTGAACAACAGCACGAACCTCCCCGGATCAAGCTTAATCCCGCCATTGGCCAGATTCTGCTCGTTCTTCTGCAAAGACCTTAGATACGCTTCTTGGATTGTCATAATTATTCCTCCTTAACCTTATCACCTTCCTCTACGTCATCCTTCTTCTTAATATCCTTAACCTTCTTGGTCTTGGACTTATCATCGATATTAGACATAGATATGATCTCCTCATACTCATCCAATACATTAGCCTTTATGTTAATAAAGTCTTTCTTGGTAGCCAAGAACTCAGCGGATGTCCGAACGTCAGGTCCTATGATCTGGCCATTATATTGTAATCCGGATGGAGTCATATTGATACGACCATTTCGTTGAAGGACGTTTACGATACGGTAAAACTCAAGAACTTCCTTGAAATCACCTTCCAATGACCGATCCCAGATATCAAGCAGATAATCAACATTGGTCTTCTTCTCATTCATCCAGTTTGATAGAGATCCTGTATAATACTCATCCTCCGTGAAATCCGGGCGAGTTACGATACCGATGTAAAGAAGAAGATCTATGACAGCCTGACGATCGTCGCCGCCTTTCTTAAGGGCGCTGATAAACTTATAGCTGATGTTCATCTTATTGATCTCACGCTGCTGAACGAAATCCTTCATATTGTCTTTCTCCACGAAACAGAACATAGAGTTCATGAAGACAGGATCGCCATCCATTTCCTGAGGAGTCAACATGCCGGAAAATACAGCCAGATATAAATAAAATAGATCTACGGTATTAGCCGTATTATAAACCTTACCCATGAAGATCTTATCTTTAGCGTCATCCCAAAATTCTAAATTGGTTTGAGATAGATCCATCTGCGACATTTCCTCGAAAGGCTTCATGATATTATCTACCCGCTGTTTGACGAGCCTGTCGATCTCATTCTTGTCAAGACCATTATAGCATCTTGATCTTGGATAAAAACCGGTGTTATAGGCCTTGGAGAAATCATCCCAAGGGCAACATACGTGAGTGGCGTTCTCCGGGAACGGAGCTTTAGCTATATTAGCGTCTTGAAAGGCCTGAGGAGCACTTCCATCGTGTTTGCCTACAACCTCATATAAGGTATCTGACATGATATTGAAACCGTTTACCTCGGCCAATACCTTCCTTGATTTTAAAATTTCTTTCATTTCCTTTTTGCGTTACTTTAAAAAAAAGAGGAGAGGAATATCCTCCCCTCTAAAAACCAAATTACATATATGAAAAAACTTAGCCGAAGTAGTTCGGTTGAAGCTCGATAATCAAGAACTTACTGTTATCCATAACCCAAGCCGCTGAAGCTGAGTGGCACCAGAATTGCTCTTTCATGCCCGGCAAGGATGATACGATCTCATTACCGTTAGCTTTGTGCGCCCAACGACCGTACTCATAACCCCACCACATGCTTACGCCTTCTGGTTTGATATAGAATACGTTGTTATTCATATTACCTAACTTAGCGTTAGCCGTATTAGGAATAGCGGAATATGCGTTAGTCGATCCAGCGTCAGTGATATTCTCAATAATACAAGAATAAGAGGATCTAGGATACATACCATTCACTAACTCGCTACGATCTGTCATGTCAGCGTAATCCAAAGAAGGATCGTGCTCGAACTCGACGTTACCGATACCCGGGATAAACGCTCCCTTAACCTGAACCGGGCCTAAGATCATGGCGTCGTTAGTACCTGAAATAGGATTAGAAGGCAACATCCTATCGCTTCCCATACCCCAGCTTAAGTTCTGCAAGGTAGTGAAGAACGATTCCCTGATCAACTTCTCTAAATTGATCATAGCCATAGCTCCTACCTTGAACTTAATCTTACGTTCCGTAATAGGAAGATCCTGACGTCCACGGAAAATATAAGCGGCAGCAGCCATAAGCGTATCCTTAGTAATACCCATCGGGCGGCTATAGTAGATAGTGTAACCACGGCGAAGCTGACGATAGATACCTTCATTCAAATGGATAGGGCCATTTTGATCCATGATAATACCACCTTCTTGCCACATCAACTGTCTAGCTTCCAGCTTAACCAACTCAGCCATACAGAACACCTCCAACGTAGAGGCTACTTTAGCTGTACGCAAATCAAGTCTACCATTAACAGTCTTACCGATAATAGCCAGATCAGGAATATTACCCTCATACTCACTTCTCATGGCATTCATACGACGAAGAGCGGTCTCCACAAACTCTGAAGTGCTGTTCTGGGCGGCCTGCATGGACTTCATACCAGCATACATAGTTGTCTCTCCTTCAACACCACGGTGGTTTCCTAAACGGAACTCACAGGTCATGGAACCGGCCTTGTCAGCTCCAGATACCTTAGAGAACTGAGTGCTGTACTCACCAAGAGCATGACCGATCTTCCAATAACGGATACCAGGACGTAATTTCTCTTTAGGGAAGTATTTAGCCTTACCACCGATAACACGACACCAATAACGTGTCAAGTCACCTTCTGTCTTAGACGGGATCTCACCTGAGATAAGGATATTACAACCGTTAGCAGCATCGTAGGTAATAACATCATAAGCCGTAAACTCAGATGTATTCAAAACGATATCAAACAAGCTACCATCAATACCCGGTTTTAGATGATGACCTGAAGTATCCTCAGCCGTAACGACAGCGAATGTCTTTGTAACAGGAAGATCATAACGGAAAGAAGCTCCAATACCGTTAACGGAGATCGTAGCGCCGTTATTAATCATACCCATATACATCGGTACAGGGTAATTAGCGATATTAGAGAACAGATTCAAAAGACCCAAATGATTCTTATCAGGATCCTCATAATACCAGCTCGCCAATGAGCCTAAGTTATGCTCTACGAGCGAAGTCTTATAGTTCTTGGCATCGGTGAAGGCAATAACGTTATCACCATTCACGGTAGCCGGAAAACTTTTTGTCAAAAATGGATTCATTTCTATTTATTTTTAATGTTATACACTCTTTGATCCACTCAGATCAAGGAAGTTAGCCTCTATAGTATCATTATCGATATTAGTCTTATTCTGCTTTCCTCCCTTATTGCCAGAAAGAAGAGTGATGGTCTTCTTATTGACCTCCATCTTAACCTTGTTAGTTTTCTGTTTAAGGAACTCGTCCTTATTCATCAAGAACAAGGCCAAATCAGCGGCCATATCCGGATTCTTGATAGCCTCGGAATAGGCTTTATCTATAGCCGTATGACCTTGATTGTCTATCGGCTTGGTAACGAAATCGACAGCCTTACCTATCATCGTGTCAGTCAACTGGAATCCTGAGCTTATAGATGTCTTAAGACCTTTCTTATAGATCTTCATCTGCTCAATCAACTCCTGTTTCCTTTTCTCGGATTTTTTCTTCTCCTCCTCGATAAGGTTATCCATCTCCTTTTTCAGGATATCATGGAACTTATTGGCCTTGGACTCAATAAACTCATCGCCCTTGCCGATCATCATCTCCATATTATCCTTTATCTCGTCTTCCGGCATACCCAGCATCTTATAATAATGCTGGATAACCGCAAGCTGATCATTTTTATTACTCATATCAAGGTTATCCAACGGCGCCTGAATGTTCTGATATTGGCTTAATAGTTGGCCAACGTTACCACCGGCCTTATCCACCTCTATCATCTTCTTCATAAAGTCAGACATAGAACCGGTATCAACCTTATCCTTCAACAACTCATCAGCCTTGTCCTTGATCAATCCCTCCACTATATCGAGTAAATCATCCTCTTTAGTGATAGTAGAAAGATCAACCGGTTTATCATCTACCATAATATCTAGGTTCTCGATACTGTCTATGATACCTCTGGCGGCCATCTTCTCCAAGAAAGATTTCCCGTTAAACCCTGATACCACGTTATTATTATCAGCACCGCCTTCGCCAAGAGAATCCGGGTCTGGGTTGGTAGCATCGCCGCCCTTATCCCCGCCACCGTCAGCCGCTCCGCCGTCGGCAGGCTCTTCCTTGGAATCACCTATAGGATTACCATCCTTATCATATTTACCCTCGATATTATTCTTATCGCCATCACCGTCACCACGGTAAAAAAGCTCCTCGACACTCATGGTCTTAAAACCCTTAGCGAAATCACCCATGTCATTCATACAATTTCCTTTTTGCTTTTTACAAAAGTATTATTAATCCAATTACCAATTAAATCAAACCCATTATAGTATATGACAGAATTTTACGCCAAAATGATTACATATTTTGTAAAAATATTTACAAAACTTGTAATCAATTCTTGTTTATTATTGACGTAAACCTATCTGTATCAGAACGTTTGTTCCTAGCATCTATCTCCTTTTCCTTTAATTCCAACTTCCTTTTCTCTATCTCCTCACGAGATCTTCGCTCAGCCTCGGCATTAGCCTGTCTGGTTCTCATATCCTCCTCCTTGATATCAAGATCTCTTTCCCTTAAAGCCCTATCAGCCATAGCCTCGACATAATCCATGCCTTCAGAGTTATTCTCGGTCCTAGCCGCTTGACCGGCGGCCATTATGCTCTTACCCCGTAAGTCGAAGTTGCCCTTGATATAAGCCAGCTCCTTCTCCTTCTCATGCTCGTCATTACGGGCCTGTTGATCGGCCTCGGCTTTTTGCTGTACAAGTCGTTGTTGATTCTGGTACTCCTCCTGTCTTACACGATCTGCGTAAGATCTGGCATCCCTTCCTATCTGATTCATCTCAGCCGTCGAGTTGGCATTCATCATTCTAGTGATATCAAGCAAGTCATTGCCCAAAGTATTCGTCTGTAATATATATTGCTTCAAATTCTCCAATTCCAGACGTTTCTTGGAATTAGAGACAGCCATAACATTAAGATGACGTAACGACAAGCTATTATCCGTAAGACTGATGTAAGCCAAGGACAGATCGCTGTTCCTGTACATCACGGTCCAATCATATCCCTCCTTCTGGCATACCTGAGCTACGGCAAGATGGATATCCAACGTCCGCTTCTTAAAATCATCGAAGTCATTAAAATAAGTCTGGGTCTGTAACATCGTGGCATTAACGCCCTGTTTTACGCCCGTAGAACTCTCGTATCTAGTTGACTGACCCATCGCTTGCTCGGATATACCTATCATCCTATAAGCCATCATATAGGCGTAAGACGCCATTTCCATACGGGATCTTATCTGATCCGTATTAGTAAGATCATATACACCGAACTGATTATATATGCTGCTCATCTGCGGATTCTGGTAAGGATTGTTTGTGTCATTACCACCTACACCCATAAATGAGACGGACTTAACAATCTGCATAAAAGTAGCCAAAGCTCCCTTCTTGTCCATCATATCCTTATATTCCGTAGGCAGGAATCCTAAGTCGCCTAAGAAGAACTTACCGATCTCCTTCTCTGCGTTATTGTATAGCTGGTTCATAGCAAGGTTATACATCATCTGGAACGGCTGTATGCGATCGGCAAGGCTTGACCCTATGAATCCAGACACCGGAATGACATAATCATACAGACTGCTGTCACCATGTATCTGATGAGGTATTGGATCTCCCCCTATATATATAGGTTTATCCATTAAATTACCTCCAGTAATCTTAACTCCAAACCTAACCTCAGGCACATACTCCAAGATATAGGTATTAACCTCAGGATCGCCAACGGCTTCTGCCATCACCCTCTTCACCTTCTTTATCCCGTTCTTCTCCAAAAACTCAGGTAATAGCTCGTCGGTAACAAGCTCCTGATCTACCATACCGGTCTCCGTCATGTAAGTTATTAGAAATACCGGTTTCATGGACACCCAATATCCTTCCATGACTCTAAAAAGACGGGAATCTATCTCATATCTCTTTCCATTGGACATGTCAGAGTTAAAATAGCCAAAGGGATGGAAGCGGGGCAAGAAGCGGGGCTGGGTGTGTTCCTCTCCGTCCGGCCCGAAGGTATGGTACTCTCCCATAGGAACACCATAGTAATCCTCAGCGGCGACTATAGACTCATAGTCATGGTATCCTTTCCATGGAATAACCTCATTCTCGTACATACCGGTAATAGAAGGCTTCTTTTTCTTCTGATCATACCTAGTACCGTCATTGGATACCCATCCCTCATAATCATCATCACCGCCCATAATCCTGCGTTTATCCTTGGCCGTCATCTTATGGCCGTATTTTGATATCAACTCAACACCCTCGTAATAATGAATACGGCCCACATAACTTCCATATTGCGGATATTTCACATCAGGATGGAAAACCTCCATAGGACTCCATACCTCCGGACGGTAGTAATCGAAACCAACGAAATGATTCCGGAACATCTTTCCGCTAAGAAGACGATCCCGGTAATTCTCCCTGTCAAGCTCATCCATATAAAACCGGCTGCGGTCAGCCTCGATCGTATGATCCCCCCATACCGCCGCCTGCGTCTTCCATCTGGTACTCATGAACCTCTGGATATCATCAGGGGTCATAGACGTCTTGGCCTGTTGGATTTGCTGAACATAAGCCTGACGCTCATCCTCAGAGTTAAACTCATTGTACGTAGGATCAAGACCAGCCTCTACAAGGCGTTGGTTAACGATAATATCCCATTGCTCTTGAATATGGCGATGAAGAAGATTTGACATCGTATCCTCATACTCACTTATAGCCATATCCCCTACCTCATTAACCGTATACTTATCCTGTAGGTTTGTCAGCCATCCCTCAAAGGCGTTTACGATACCACCTATGATATCATAATGTTTCAAGAAAGAAGGTATCCTTATATCGCTCCTTAGCTTCTGCACGTTCCTTAACTGTGGGATAACATCCGCCATCTCCATAAAAGATAACTTACCATCCGCCATCAGATAATAGTCACGGTACATCTGGTTACGATCATACTGTTTCAACCCTATCGCCTCAAGAGCGTCCATACAATCCTCTTTCCATTTCTTATTTTTTTTCTTCGTGGAAATAGCCTGAGGAGGTAATCCTAATAGCGCCCCTTTTGCCGGAAACGAATGATCTCTATTGAAAATCTCCATGTCAATCTAATTTGTTTTTAGCAAAGATAAGTTATTAAGCAACACTAAACTACCGAAACGCACCTATAGATACCGATCCAAAGGCAGAGGCATATATCTCATGGTGCTTATAAGCGTCTTCCTTACGAGCGTTATTCATCTCATCTATCTTCGATTTAGGCATGTAATTGTTATCGTCAAAATACCTAGCTAAAGCTAAAGCATGACCAAACGATATAATCCTATCGACGTTCAATCCGGGCTTGTACTGTATTATTTCATCCAGTAGAGCTATGTCATCGATCAACTCAATGCCCTTCACCGTTATATCAAGACCTGTATTATCGTCATATCCGATAACGAAATCCTGCCAACAGTAATCCACGACACACGAGAATAGCAGGTTCTGGTTACCGGGGGTAGGGTATAGCCCCAGCTTGCTGTTCTGCCGGGAGCCGGCCTTCACATACTTATTGGCTATTGCCTCACCAGCAAACAGGAAGAAAGACGCTGGCATACCGCTTTTACGGTTAAGGTACTGCTCATACATCTGGTCAGCGTTCTCCATAAGACATATAGCACCATATCCCTTCTGAAGCACCTCACAAGTACGGCAAAACTGATCTATGGATGATGGGCGGGATACATATGACGCTACTATCCTATAAGCATATGGATCACGTATACCTACACGTCTCTTAAATACATAAAAAGCACCTAATGAAGGAGTATCAGACTTCGCTTGCTTATATGGATCAAGCGAGCTTACGTATATAAAATCATCAAACCTATTAGATTGAGGCATCTCAAATATCTGAACAGGAGCGTCAATAACACCTCCACTGAACGGAAATCCAGCTAGCTGTTTATTAGATTTCGTAGTACCAAGCTTATTGCCCGATTCAAGAAAAACATCACACAGCATGCCACTATATTGACCCGACTCAAGAAGATCGTTCTTATGCTTGATAGCGTACTCAACCGGGAACAGATTTTGAGAAGAACTTAAAAAACAGTCATCAATCGTAAAAGGATAGAACATGGTATGAGAGGTATAGGCTACCCTGTCCTTTGTAGAAAGCTTCTTCCGCTCCTCATTAAGTTTATTGGTGCTAGCCTCGAAGTCTGTGGCGTCAATCTTGATCTTATTAAGCTTCTTATCATCAGGTTTTCCTAAATAATCCCCCAAACCTATAGTTACCTTGACACCTGAGTTTGCCATTTGTCCCGGAACAAACATCGCCCATTTCCGTTCTTTCCATGTTTTCCCTTTCATGGCTCTACGGTTTAGGATATCCCAGTCCATGACCAGAAGGTTATATGTCTCGGGATCGGAGAACATCTCCTGAGCATCCTTGGATAGTTCCACCTCACCACCGGTACCGGCCAAGATAGGACTAAGACGCCAGCCATAAGGCGTGTCGTAAGATGGCATGGCGGCCGTGTAAGGCTTCTTTATCGGACCTTTACCTACCTCGTCGAAAATAGCCGTAGCCGGTGTCAGACCAGCCGTCTTCTGCGTGGAGGTCTTCCTACCCATGTTGATGTTGGCTATAGAGATAATGGCATGGATATCACGTACGCCATTAGACATCCTCTTGCCTAATGTAACGCCCGAACTCCAGTCGGTCTTGGTTCTGTTGATCCTGAAAAAAGGATGCACATGATCAAGACCATACTCACAATACTCGCCGATATTGGATAAGTCACTGTCGCTGAATCCTACTACAGAATGACTAAGACCGATAGTCATCGTAGCGTTCATCTGGAGAAGTGATGACATGATGGTCGTATTATGGGATACGACAAAATTGGTAGTAAGAAACTGATGCGATTTATTATCGACCTCAATACAAGTAGCCTTATATCTACCGTAATAATCTATATCAGATATCCTGAGCCTATCGTGGGTCTTAGATATATACATATCGTCACCATCCATGACACAATAATACCCCATAGACCAAAATATTTTCCTTACAAAGGATATAATATACTCGCTTTTATAAACGACCTTAAAACGATCGTCACCGGTATTTATACCGCAAGCTATCTTCATGAACGAGCTTATAAATAACTCTTTTTGTTTTCTGGATGAATAAATAATATCATCCATCTCCTTCTTGCTTAGCTCAAAGATCCTGTCGGTAGCGCCACAAAGGAATGAGGCGGCCAGAGACCCCATGAGCTGGGGCGATATCAGCCAACGCCGCTCAGGAAAATCAACCGCATCCCCCATATCTATAGTCATTTTGGAGAAGTCAGAATGGATGATACCCATAGTGCTCATAACCTTATAATCACCATGATACTTGACCTTCCACTGGTGCTGCCCGCAACACACCACGCTGCGACCGTCCTCAAAGGTCACTTTGTACGTATCAACGAATCCCTGAGGATATACGCCCACTATAGTCGTAAGCTTACCATCATCACCATATATGATATCCCCGATATCGGCGAATCCTATTTTCTTAGATCCATGAGGAGTATATATCAGCTCCGAGTCCAGAAGAGCCTTGCCAAAACGACGAGTACCAAACATTCCCAATCCTTTCTTCTCCTGACGGGCACGTTGGTACATCTCGGCGAAAAACCATTCGTTATCACGCAAACGACTGATCGCTGGCACACGCTCCCCGTTTGGAAGATCCTGGAATACGGGAAAGAAATTAACATGCCAATAAAGCCATGGAGGGATGAACGTACCATTGATAGTCACCCCGTACTTGACCTTATAAGCCTCTTCCTTAAAGAACTGCTTAACATCGTCATCCTGATCCTCCCAACCGAACAGATCGTTCCATACAGGAGGATTTTTCATGTTTACATAAAATTCTGGACTCGTACTTAGACTCATTTTATAATATCCTTTAAAACAGACTCGATTCCACCAGAAACCTGACCCTTACGTTCCTTTTTCTGGACATTGCTTACAGACCTATATACATCCATGATCCCGCTCTTCTCCATATAAGAATCATTCCATGTATTTATCTTATCGATTAATTTTGATATGAAGTCAAATGCCCTAGCCATATCCTCCGGCTTCTCCTTATCCCAAGGATGTTTATCAATATAAGTCTTAGCGTCATTTATAGCCTTAGCTATGACCTCAAGATTGTCGTTAACCCGATCAGCGTCCTTACTCGTCGGCTTTCGTCTTCCCTGTGGCATTGGCTTTTATATTTAAAAATCTATTAAACCTGTTTATATATATATTCATTTACTTTAATATAATCGGATGCATCTTTCCTCTAATAAGTTTAAGCTTTTTGTATGAAACATCCTTTGGATTTTCTCCGTTGAAATCCCTGATATTGAAATTTCCTGATTTTCTTCTTCCATAAATAAAACATATTTCATTGTTATACAATACTTTATCAAACAATCTGAACCTAAAAACCTCAAAAGGAGCTTGATTGTTTTTCTTCTTCCCTCCTTTTAAAATTTTCATTTTGTGTATCTGTCTGTTATGCCTACGAACTAAACGTTTTAAGTATTGACGTTCAATTCGTTTCGCATTGAAGTTCCTAGAGATAACAAACGCATCGGATGTATGGGATTTTTCAATCCCGTATTTAATCCGATTGTATTTCGTGATGTAACCGAACGTCATCGAAACGTTGTCGTATCTGGATTTCAACTCCTCGTACAACTTCCATTTCATGATTCCCATCACGGCCGCATCACGAAGTGATTTACCTCTCTTTTTCTTCAATTCAATTTCTCCTTTATGAAACGCTTTATGACATGATTCACAAAGGGTGACTAAATTCGAAGGTGAATCCCCTCCTGTTTTTCTCGATTCCAAATGATGAACGTTTAAAACAGGATCTTTCGACTTTCCCTTACAATGACTACATTTATGTCCGTCTCTGAACAAAACGTACTCCCTGACATTCCAAAAACCAAGTTGTTCTCCGTTTTGATAATCAGATCCTGAAATATCATGGTTTTTCATTTTCTGAGTATCGAACTGAGCGACTTCAATTACTATTTTAGTAATCGGAAGGATTTTATGAATCTCATTCACTTCGTTTAAATGGGAATCGATTCTTTGTTTTACAGAAGGGGCTACCCATCCTTTCTTTTTAGAGGAACCTCTGTTGTTAAATCTCGGCTTTCTATATCTGAGTCTTGATCTTCTTGTCCTTCTGTTTTGAAGTCTCGTTGAAAGTAAATCTACAATATCCGTTCTTAAGGTTGTTTCACAAGCAAATAACTCTTCTTTTTCAGCTGTTGCAGAAAAACCGATATGTTTAGCTCCTGCATCAATACCCAGAGTAACCGGTTGTTTATGATCGGTTGATTTGTAAGTTAACTGAATCGTAAAAGGACATAAATTTATTACAACTGCCTTATTTTCTTTAAGCAGCCACCGAACCTTTCCATGTCTTTTTGTAGGCATTAAAGGTCGTCCGTCTATGTCCTTTATATATACCATTTAACTTTCTATTTTTCAATTAATAAATAAAACATCAATTAAGATGTAACTCAGAAATTGCTTCCTGTAAGTACCCATCGCCAATGTTATTTTGAGGTTTTATATAGGCAACACTGGAACCCAAATACAATCCCTGTTTAATTACCTACCTTAGAGCAAGGAACTTGGGTAAACATTCCTTGGTAACTATATATTCTCAAATAACGTAGCCTCTGTCTCAAGGCTTAGGCTAATAATCAGATCCTTATGGATATATTAAAGCCCTATAATGAAATTATATGGAATTAATATTATTTTTGATTATATCCTTAAACTCGTTATACTGTTTCATAAGAAGCTCATAAGATTGAACAACCCCGATCTTACTTACTTCCGTCACGCTCATGTCATGGAACATATCCTCAAGCTCCTTGTCAGCGTATCTCAGACGTTCCTTGTCATCATAAAACACGAATCCAGACGTTCTGTCTTCTATAATACTCTTGGCGGTGGACGCATATGTCGTATCTAAATCCAGATCCATACCGAAGCTGGTAGCCAACTGGATTATGAACATCAACCTAGAATTGACTTTTACAGCCTCTATATTCAACATCTGTATCTTATGGGTCATCTCATGAAGAACGACAAAATCCTCCTCTTTTATCAATGAAGATGATTTAAGGGCTATCTTCTTAGTCCTATCCTCAATATCGCTATACAAACGCTTGCTCTCACGTTTTATGGCTATCCAATGCCTTATATGAGTATCCGCCTCTTCTTTAAGATAATCCCTGATCTCTGTTTTTATATCTTTATCTTCCATATTACGCATTATAATCATTGTTGTTTAACTCAATCTCATCACTGATGCTTTGGTCTATAGACCTCAATAAATCCCTGGTACTAACATCCCGCAAGAAGCGGACATTACCACCATTAGCCCTAGCTATCCTCCTTAAAGCGGAGTAAAGTATATCACCCAACGAATATTCAGGCAACTCACGGCATCCGACTTCCATGACAATAAGGGCATGGATACGGTCATCTATCTTGCTTCTTACGAGATTTCTCACGGCATTATTTATAAGCTTCCCCTATAATACGTAGCGGGAAATGTTTGAAATTACGTTCAGGATCGTCCTTCGTATAACCGGTAAGAGATAGGTGTTTCTCAAAATGACCTTCCGTATATTTTGAGGTATCTAACGTCATCCTAAATATAGTTCTATTCTCATTGTCAGGATGTTTGTTATATGACACGTTTCCTATACATCCACATGAAAGATGATGATCCTTGACATGGAAACCATCTTTATGGGTGATAAATAACACGATTTCTATCTTATCACCTATTTTCTGATCAAAAATATTTAGATAAAACTCGCTCTCGTCATCCGTAAGTCCTATATCAAAGGAATCGTTAGGACACTCGATATTAAAATCGTTATGATCGGCTGTTATCACCTCCATAGCATTCCATTTGGCTTTCTCTCCTTCCACGAACTTCAACGGGCATACCTCGGTCTTCATCCAAGCCTTCTCCTTGATAAAACAACCACACAACGAACATGCCTGTCTTCCCATCAATCTTTGCAGCAATACCTTAGCTGGTAACTTAAAGAAAGCTATATTAGAAGAGTTCTTAGGACATTTCTTGCATAAATCAAGACGATTCTTGTACCACTCCGGATAATCCTTCTCATCCTTAGGAATCCTGCCCAATAAACTATCTTCCCAAGCTTGGGCTATTACTTGGGCTTTACCAATTGTTTGCATATTATTTTTTAAATTGTTGTTGTTGAAAATCCTGTAACTGTTCCCATGTCATGCCATACCGGCATTGGTACATAGCCTCATGATTGTCACGTGTAAGGGGATCTCCGTTCTTCAATCCCTCCATACCTTCTATCACCTTTATCTTCTTATCCAGGCAATCAAGCTCAATAGGCATCCTTTCGTCTGGATAACGATTACCCTCCTTGACAAATATCCTACGTATCTTATCACGTCTTACACGCATCTCACGGAGATTGCAGATAACGTATCCGATAAACGGGATCCTGATAGATATATTATCGGTATATCTGGCGAGATGATGGATATAAGATACGGATGCTTTCATGCACCACTCGACCTGTTGCTTGGTATATTTTCCTCCAGATCTTCTCACCACCTCATCGACAATATCCCTGTCGAACGAAATAAGACTCCTATCCATCAATATTAAGTTTGTTTCTCTTGAATACGAATCCCATTACACGGGTGTCATCACCCTCCCCGTCAAGAACAAAATAATTACGTAGGCTTCTCATCTCAATAGACAGCTCACGGGTACGGAAATTTCCGTTCTTTTTATCTACTAAAAAACCGCCACGCTTTAGCTCATTGTTAAGGACAGCGATATAAGATTCCTTTTGTCCATAACAATCCATGTACTTGGCTCTGGTATCATCCGAGTATCCGTAATTGATGTAGAAAGAAAGTAAGTTTATCGTCCTTTCAGTAATCAAGCTCCTACCCTTGGAATCCAGATAGCCGTTGTATATCCTTAAGAACTGCTGGATCATATCCAGTCTAGTGTCGTAAGGTAACGCAAATACGAAAGCTTTTCTCTGTTCCGGCATATGAAATTAGTTTTCAGCAAAACTACTTAAAAAAAATATCGTTGTCAAGAAATTTTGCCATAATCAACATAATATATGCTGACTAGCATGTATTTACGATAATCCAAAGGGAAAAAGCTGGTGGGGTAGAACGAACGAAGCCATGTATGTCTACGGCTGGCTACAATAGCGAGGGCAGTGAAGTTCACGTACGCTACGCACGTGGACGGCGGGGGACATCCTTATCCTGCCTCACGGGATGCGACCACTCCTTTTTTCTTTTTGGCTTCTTATCGCCCATGACATAGCCCAAGGCATCCAAAGGGGAAAAGGTTGGTGGGGGACACGATGGGACACCCAAGGCAAGGCTACCGCCGTCATACCGGACAATGCCGCCAGAGATTCGCTATTGACATGGACGGCGGTAGAGATATATTCGCCTGCCGGAGCGTGAGCGAACGAATACGACCTTACCTTTTTCCCTTTGGATTCCTTCCTCCCAAGCTATGGGATATAAAGCCAAGGGGAAATGGGAAGCCTTGGGCGATGGAGCCTGCCGTAGAAGATACGGACGGCCGGAGCGCGAGCGATCGTACAAGACCTCGCTTTTTCTTCTTTGGCTTATGCTCCACCCGATCCCCCCTACCGGGGCACCGGCTTCCGGTATAGGATACGACTTCTACCATGTTTAGCCTGCGGTATCCTGCCTGACGGCACCATACCTTGGCGGTAAAAAGCAATGTTTTATTAAATAGAGACTTTAAGTGGAGTACACAGGAACTCGACGTCAGGAGAGGTTCTGTGTACGGATAGAGATATTAGAAAGTAGTATATGTTTATAGAGTTAATTATATTTAATAAATATACCTATTAACGCGCGCGTAACAAGTGTTGTGTCAAAAATGATCTTACACAAACACAGTGATTTACCCTATCTAATTTATTACGATAATTTCGTATAAACAACAAATGGGTGACCTTCACAGGCTACCCATCCATCTGAATAACTTGTTTCGTATTGATGAAACTTGTATATTCGCAGAAAATAAAATCTACTATGGGAACAAAGATAGGAATTTTACATATAATGAAATCAAATTTCGATAAGATTCTTACCGAAAGATATACTCCACGTAATATTCAGGCCAAAAAAGATGAGCTAGGATGCGTAAAACTTCCAGCCGGGTCACTTATATGCCCAGTCGATTTCAAACCTGTTACCAATAAGGAAGGCAAAAAAGTGACAGCTATAAAATATTCATTGAAACATGAGGAGTATCATGGATCAGGTATTCAGATCAGTGATGAATGTAAGATGGCAATGATATATCTTATTATCATAAACGTATTCAAACATGTGTTTCTAAGAAATAGGATGCATGGCGGGAATAGAGATCAGATAGAGATCAATACCAAAGATTTTATTGATATCCTATCAGATGGATGCGCTTATTTCTGCTACCGCCATGTGTTAAGGGATTCTCATGAGGATATGAACTACCAGCTTATAAGCTTAAAGGCTTGGGCTGAAGGAGAGATTATGATAGCTTTATCGGATATCATAAAATACAAGCATAAGGCTAGTAAGACCCCAAGGATAAAGGATATGTTTGTGAAGAAAGGAGAATCTGTATATACCTGCCTTGATAAAAATCTTGATTCGAATACCAGAAGATGGATGGCTAACAAAAGTCGTAAATTAAATAGAGTCAAGATGTTATCAAAAATAATATTCTCAGCTAGAAACAAAAATATAAATAAGATATATAAGGTAACTAAAAAAAGAACTGTCAAATTCAATGTGTCATATCTTATGGATAGATTGAATATAAAGCTATCAAAAGAAGGTATGATGCTAATATCCCAAAGAACGGTATATCGGATGATAAAAGAAGTTCTTAGTATGTGCTGTAAGACTATATCCGATTTATATGATGAGGTAAAGAAAAACAATGGAATAGTCAATACCAAAGATAGGAAAAACGTAAATATAGGACACCTAAGACTATCATACCGAGGAACGATAATGCATATAATCATCGCAGAAGATTATATAAGAGACGTTTTCTTAGGGGTAAAAGGAACTGAGATGAGTAAGGCTGGATGATTTGAGTATCAGATATAAAATTTAATATTTACATATTATTCACATTTATTTTTATTAGTTAATTATAACTATTCGTATCTTTGTACCATAATCTTAAAAGATATGGTAAAAGAGGATTTTAGAAATGAAAACGACCTCCTTCGTCATATTATGACGGTGGATAAAAACGTAGAGCAGGGTCGTGCCTTGAAGAAGATTTTCACCACTAGGGAGAATCTGTTTATTACCGGTAGAGCTGGTAGTGGTAAAAGTACGTTCATGAGACGTATCGTAAAGTTCTTGGGTAAGTGCGTTATCGTAGCCCCAACTGGAGTAGCGGCGTTGAATGCCGGTGGACAGACCATCCATTCGTTCTTCTCTATAAAGAACGATCCTTATATCCCTTCTATCGAGAGAGGTATGTTATCGAATAAGGTGGATGTAAGTCCGTTTATGAAGAAGAAGATCAAGAATCTTGATACTATCGTCATTGACGAGATAAGTATGGTAAGACCTGATTTGCTTGATGAGGTGGCTGACATACTTAGACAATGCAGGCGTAGCAAGGAACCTTTTGGTGGCGTTAGGTTGATTATGTTTGGAGATCTATCACAACTACCGCCTGTGGTGACGGCGGATGATTTTATCGACAAATATTATGAGAGCCGGTTCTTTTTCTCATCAAAGGCATTAAGAGCGTCAGGATTCTCGGTCATTACCTTCGAGAACGTATTTCGTCAAAAAGATCCTCAGCTTCTTTCCGTACTTGAGGATATAAGATGTGGGGTTATTACCGACGAGTCAAGACAGATATTGGATAGTAGGGTCAAGTACCCGGATAATATGGATAATACTATAATTATATGCTCAACTAACAAAGAAGCTTATGAGATAAATAAGACTAATCTTGATAAGATCAATAATAAGGTATTTAAGTTCGATGCTACTGTATTCGGGGAGAAGCCTGTAGCGCCTTGCGAGGATGAGCTTATAGTAAAGGTAGGGGCTAAGGTTATAATAACCAGAAACGGCAACGGGTATGTCAATGGCTCGATGGGTATCATAACCAGCATAGATACTGTTGATGAGACGATATATGTTCATCTAGATAACGATACTGAGGTGGAGATAACCAAAGAGAAGTGGGAGAAGATGAAGTATAAGCAGGTAGATGATTCCCTTGAAGGCATTTCTTGCGGCTATATAATACAATATCCATTGAGGTTAGGATACGCCATAACTGTCCATAAGTCCCAGGGAATGACTTTAGATAATATATTTGTAGACATCAGCAGAGCCTTCGAGATAGGGCAGATATATACCGCTCTTTCAAGATGTAGGTCTATAGACGGGCTTTATCTAAAATCAGTGCCTAAGGAAGATATGGTACTGCTAAGCGATAAGATATCTGACTTTATAGAGAAGGTGGATGAGAATGAAGGTGTTTTGAATCCGGAAAAGATATCTGATATCGGGAAGGATATGATTAAGAAACAACAAGATTTATTTAACTTCGAGGAATTTGGATTATAATGGCTAAGAAAGAACTTTTTTCAGACGTAGATGAGTTAGTATCATCTTTAAATAAAGAGCTTGGAGAAGGCTCGATAATGAACTTCGGCGATGATAAGCCTATAATATCCATACCAAGGGAAAGCACTGGTTCTCTGGTGGTGGACAAGGCCCTCGGCGGCGGATGGGCGGTAGGCCGGATCCATGAGCTGGTCGGGATGGAATCTTGTGGCAAGACTATGATGTGTACGTTAAGTATGATCGAGTTCCAGAAAAAGCACCCCGATAAGCTGGTAGCTATAATAGACGTGGAGAACGCTTTCGATATTGAGTACGCTAGGAAAATGGGGTTGGATATAAACCGATTTTTGATCTCCCAACCAAGCTACGGTGAGCTGGCTATTGACATCACAGCCAAGTTAGTCGAGTCCGGGAAGGTCGGATTTATTGTCGTAGATTCTGTAGCCAATCTGGTACCGAAGAAGGAGATAGAGGGTGATATGGAAGACAGCAATATGGGATTGCAGGCTCGTTTGATGTCCAAAGCCATGAGGGTTCTTACAGGGATCGTAAACAAAAGCGACTGTGTTCTGGTATTCATCAACCAATATCGGGAGAAGATCGGTGTTATATACGGCGATCCTAAGGTAACGACCGGAGGTAACGCTCTTAAGTTCTATGCCTCTATCCGTATGGAGATGGCGAGAAAGAAGGTTATATTAGGAGAGGACGGATCTTCAGTAGGTCATGAGGTTAGGATAAAGGTGCTGAAGAACAAGACAGCCGTTCCGTTCCAAATAGCAGAGACATCCTTGTATTATGGCGTGGGGTTTGATAAGGAACTTGAACTTTTGAAGTTATGCGAGGAAACCGGTATCTTTATCCGTAAAGGATCATGGTACTGGTACGGGGATGTTCGTGTAGGGAACGGAGTCGATAATACGTTAAGTATCATGAGGGATAATCAAGAATTGTGTCAAGAATTAAGAACTAAATTGAATTTGTAATCATGGCAATAGGAGTAAAATTTGTAGACGTAATACCGTCCAGTGTAGAGAACGCTGTCGAGGTTAAGAAAGGGGATGTGAAGAACTATCTGTTCGTAGGTATTCCCATGAGTGAGTTTATTGGAAAGAGATATGAGTATGAGGGATTCATATACATGTGCCTACAGGGTGTCACCGGTGGCACGGAACTTGGCGGAGATATAGCCATAGCCGTATTGAGACCGGTTCGCCCCGCCGTCGGGCAGGCATCTTATCATTTGGTATCGTATACACCTCTTACGTATACGAGATCTGATGTGGCGATATTCCTTCGCAATGGTGATTTTAAGGTTGTTAAACGTGACGATTGTAATCTTATCTGATCATGGGAACATATATATCGATAAAATCAACAGTAAACGCATTCAGGTACGGGATTGATCCTATACCTGAATGGTTTGATAAGATATCCCAAAGAACCAAGGAGCTTGATGTGATGGTTGACGGTCACAAGGTAAAGGCTTTGGATATAATCCTAGAAAATGGCATTCTACGGGCTTTTTACGGTTATTATATAGGTATGTATCCGGATAACTCAATACAGGTGTTTAGACCGGAGGATTTCCATTCATTATATACGTTGAAGTTATGAATATATCAATAGGTATAGATCCGGGTATAGACACCGGAGGATTGTCTATGATCCCGGAGAACGGGGATATTAAGGTAATTATGACTCCAAGGATATCGGTTAAGGGGGATATAGATCTTAGGGCTATATCAAGCTTCTTCCTCGATGCCGCTGACAAGATCCAAGAAAAGGGAGGCGGGACGCTGGCGATCGCCGTCGAGGACGTCCACAGCATCCACAACAGCTCGGCCGCCAGCAACTTCACCTTTGGCGGGAGACGCCGGGAACCGAACGCCCTATTCGCTATGATGGTGGAGATGATGGAGCGATACGGATCTCACCCGGATGTTAGGTTCATGTTCGAGGAGGTGCAACCAAAGACCTGGCAGAAGGAGCTTCATACGACAGCCGATCGGGTGTATACGGCGGCGAAGTTAGACACGAAGGCTACCTCCATCCGATGTGCCATGCGCCTTTTCCCTTTGGTTTCTTTCGTGAAACCATGGTCAGGAAAAGGAGTACAACCTACTAAGATACAAGACGGCATGTGTGACGCTACGCTTATAGCCGAGTATATTAGACGTAAGTTTAAACTATTTTAATACTATTAAGTATTTATTGTATTTGTATTAATATAATTATGATTATATTTGCGATGTAATAAAAAGTTGTTCGTTATGCTTATAAGATGCTTGTCGAAGTCATTAAATGAGAAGTTGGGCAAATTGGAGACGGTTGTTAAGAATGCCGGTCCCAACTCCCTTTATAAGGATCTTAAGATAGATGTTGTCAATAATCTGGCTTATATCACTTCCGTAAATGCAAAGGTATGTGTTATAGAGCGATTGGAGGTAGAGGCTGACTCTAACTTCTCTTTCTTGGTAGAGGCAAGCTCTTTTATTAAGTTCATGAAAAAACAGAAGAATTGTGAGATTACGATACTGCTTTCGGATAGAAAAGATCAGATCACGATCCACTACGCTTCTGGTGAGTATAGTTGTCCGGCTTTTGATATCAATACATTCCCACAGGTACATAAGATACTTGATGGAGGAATTAAGGTTAAGATGAGCGATTATGTTTCGGTTCTTAACAAAGCCAGCGATTATACGGAGGTAGATGACTTTTATCCATGCATCGAGAATGTGGTTATTGATATTGATGATATTAATATTAATATAGTAAGTACGGATAGAAATACTATTTACAGGTATTTTGTCCCTAATCAGGATAAGGTAGAGAAGATGTTTATACCGGTATCGAACGAATCTGCGATATTGCTTGATAAGCATATCGATAAGTCATCGGATATGTTGTCTATAAAAGTGGACGATACTAAGACTTATTTCTCTACGCCTGATATGGATATGTATGAGACCCATTTTGAGGGTAATTATCCAAATTGGAGGTTCGTGGACGAGCATTTTGTCAAAACAAGTACCTATGTCTTTGATAAGGATCTACTCGTCCAAGCCCTCCAAAACAATCTTAAGGTAAATGAGTTCGATCATTGCAAGTTGATATTTACCGATAAAGGATGCGGTATTATGTCAGAGAACCCGTCTTCCGGTAAATCATGTAAGGAGAGACTTGCTTCTTTGTCTTATCATGGTGAAGATATTATATGTAACGTATTATGTGGAAGATATCTTGGTATTATAAAAAGCGTCTCATGTAATAGGGTGGTTATCGAGCATGATCATAAATCTCATTTCAATAAGATTTATGGGGAGGATAATAAGAACGAGTATTTCTTGTCATCATCAGTTATTGTTTAATATTTAAAAATACATAAAATGGGAGTTAGAGAAAATTCATCAGGTGGTAATAACCATTACTTTAAAGTAAGTGGTAGCGGATTATTATATCAGTCATCAAGAGAACCAAAGGAAGGTTTCGAGGAGCATATAAACGAGAAGACCGGAGCCGTTTCTTATTGGAGGGTATTCTGGAACGGTATCGAAGGTTATTTGTCTGATATCAATGTGCGAGAAGTGGAGTTCAATGGAATAAATGCCAAATACTTATCCATAAAGATAAGTGATGAGGATGGTAATTACTTTATAAACGTTCCTTTGATGACTCAAAAAGGAGGTATCAATAATTACGTTAAGTCACTGGTAAGGTACTTGCCTAATATCGACCTGAAACGTAAGGTGGTGATCAATCCTGCTCATGCTAAGAAAGGGGATCAATATGCTCCCGGTAATTTTTTCATTTCATACGCTAGGGAAACTCCAGATGGGAAGGACGAGCTTATCCAGCAATATTATAAGAACGGGCAGAATGGATGGCCTGACAGGGTTGAGAGTACTGATATAATGGGGAATAAGAAGTTTGATTATACGACCCAAGACGCTTTCGCTTATCAGGTACTTAATAAATATATCCAAAGTATTAAAGCGGATGGCGTGAGACCGGTTCAGTCTCCAAGCCAAAACAACGTTGGTGAGGCTACAACGCAAACGCCCCCACCGTCATATCAGCCGCAAGCCCAGCCGCAGACGCCTCCTCCATCATGCCAGCAGGCTCCGCCTCAGACAGCCCAAGCACCTTTTTTTGGAGGTCAACAACAGCCTCCTCAATATCCTCCTTTTGGAGATGAGGATGATCTCCCTTTTTGATTAACTAATTGAAAATGAATAATTTAATGGAAAGTAATTTTAATATATCTACTAAAGTGAACCGTGTCTCGATGCCTACCCAAAATAAGGTAGATACGGTTATGAAGAACTTAGGGCATCGACCTTGTGTAGCGTATTCCGAGGAAAAGAATATGTATTATAAGGATGGAGAATGGGTAGCGTCGGATCTTGACGCTACTATCTTACCTCTTAGGGAGATGTTCGAAAAGACATCTGATTTGAAGTTAGGATTGAAGATCGTTTATTTAATAATCAAATTATAATGACCAGTATTGAGGATATTAAAAAACTTCTGGAGAGTAAGTCGTTTACATCAGCTAGAGACCTTGATGAGCTTGAGGAGAAGCCGGATGATAAGCTTGATGAGGTTCACATGAATTGCGATCCAATGGTAGGGATAGTTGAGAAAGATGGTAAAATTTTTCTTAACTCTTTAAAATTCTCTAAGGCATGGAACTCATTGGGAAAGGATATTCCTATCAAGCAAGGTAATGCCTTCCCGTTGGGTCAAGGTGATGTTCTTGATATAGACACGGGTGTATCTGCCTCGTTCCCGGATGATACTGTCGGGATGGTTATGATGCTGCCATCGTTCACCAACGATACAGGCCTCACTTTGGTAGGATCACCATTCGTTTTCTCCAATAACGAGAATATTACGATCAGAGTCACTAATGTCCGTAAGGATATAGCTATAGTCGAGAAAGATAAGCATATAGCTGAGTTAATTATAGTCGGCAAGATAAAAGCCGATATTCGTAGAACTTATAACAGTGGTAAAGATGTTCGGATTGAAGATAGTAAAGAGTAGTTATATAAATACTCTAAAACAGGATCTTGATGAAGCTATTAGCTATTCAAGTAGATTAAAAAGAAATTATGAGGATGCTCGTAGTAAGATAACGGAATTGGAGGAAAAAGAAAGATATCTTAATACGCTTGTGGATTCTCTTGATATGGATATAGAATCAAAGGATTCTCATATCGTTAAGATGGGGAATGAGCTTAGTAAATCAAGAGATCTATATAATGAGTCGGTGAAAGAGAAAGAGACTCTTAAACGGGCTTATATGGATATCGAGAAGAAACATAAACTATCATCCAAATTACTAAGCGAAGCCAGAAGAAGATACATTGAACTTGAGGATCAGATCAAGATCATGTCCGATCGTATTAAGTATCTGGAGAATCATATTGATCCAGAGGCTTTAGACAACGATGTTTCTGATGAGGTTGTTGTTGATGAGGATAAGATGGATCCTAATTCCGGTCATATTGATATACCTGAAAATAACGCCTCTGAGATTACTGATGCCGATGCCGGCAATGACGTAAATATCGAGAATAAAACTGAAGAGAAGAAGAAATCTAAGAAACGTAAAAAACCTAAAAAGGATGAATAAGATCTTGTTATTATTAATAACTATCCTTACCTTAGCGGCTGTAGGATGTAGTACATCTAGAACCTATTATACGGAGTACGATACTACTGATATATCTTATGTGGTGGATTCCATAGTATCTTCCGGAACCGTGATGGGCCAATGGAAGGAGTGGAGGTTTACGTTGGATGACGGCCGGGTCGATAACTTTGGTTTCACCGCCCTGTACGACGCCAAGGGAAAAGCTAGAGGGTCAATACAGGTTAGGCAAAGATCCGATACGTTTAATATCAAGATAATAGACTATCATAAAAAAGATAAAAAATGAGTTACGGACTAGGTTACATACCATCACCAGCGGATGATAGGGACGCTATCATGAATATGCAACATGAGGCTGTTCCTGATGAGTATAAGATCAATAACGTCGATAGCGTGGTAGATCAAGGTTCTTCCCCTATTTGCGCAGCCATAAGTCTAGCTGAGATCCTTAACTGGAGAAAAGCTATAAAGGATATCAAAAGACCAGCTAAGATCTCTCCTTACGATATATATGATCTGAGAGAGGATAAGGATCAGGACGGGATGGTTCTTCGGGACGCTATCAAGGCTATAAAGAAAGTTGGCGTTGACGGAGAGAAGATAAATAGCTACGCTAGGATCATAGATCCGGTATCGGCTAAGGTAGCGTTGATGTTGAATGGTCCTCTGGTTATAGGTCTGTATTGCTATAATTATGGTAATCGATTCTGGCAAGGCCAAGGACAGAACTTGGGAGGTCATGCCGTTATCCTCACCGGCTGGGATAAGGCCGGCTTCGTCCTACAGAACAGTTGGGGGGCGGGATGGGGTAGGTCAGGTATAGAGACATTCCCGTTCGAGGATTGGTGCTATATGCTAGAATGTTGGACAATAGTTTCATAAAGTTACTATATAAACTTCGAGAAATTCCGTTCCACATCCTCTTGTGAAAGACGATGTGGTGTATTTAGGACCCGTAGATCAATTTGTTAGATCATCTGGCTCATAACCAGCAGGTTGTCGGTTCAAGTCCGGCCGGGTCCACAGTTGGATTAATAGAATTTGTCATTAGGTTTAGAGTTTAGATTTATGTAGTGTCCTTGTCCGGGAGGATCAGGACGCTTAAAGGGGAGTTGATTTAACGGATAGAATTTACGATTCCTAATCGTAGCGTGGATAAGGGTTCGATTCCCCCACTCCCCACATGGTGTTTTCTTAAACATATTCCCGCAGGTCGGTAATTAACGATAACCGGTAGACAGCCTACGGGAATCAATAAAATCTTACGTGCTTAAGATCGCTTTCAGTTCTATTTTTCGTGTGTAATCTATAGGAGGGTAGCACGGCCCTCCTATTTATAATAACTATTTGGGATGGATATTAATCAAATAAAAAAGTATCTACCAGCAGGATGGGATGTGGTTGATCTAATAGATCACGGTATAATCGATCTTGATATTATGAACGGGAAGATGATGGGTGAGTATGTGGCTGTGTTGATGATAAAATCTTATGATAAGACCAATGGTCATATCTTAACCACTTTCTCGTTCCATGATAAAGATATGGATAAGTTGAGGATGTTGATAGGTAATGCTATAATGGCGGTAGGATATAGGAATAATCCTCTTACTGGAGATGGGAACACGGCGATCAAATAAAGGTGCTGAATATACTGAGAGAGGGATATTGGATATCCTTAACAGAAAGTTCTTGGTGTCTCCCAGATGGATTATAAACAACTTATATGTCTATAACTGGGAGTCTGATTATTTGGCTATAACTAGATCCATGTACGCCTATGAGGTTGAGGTTAAGATCTCATTAGCTGACTATAACAAGGATTTCGAGAAGGAAGGCAAGCACCAAGTAATGCAAGGCTGGTTCGAGGCCCGGAAGCAAGCCCTATACGAGACCGGGGACTGGGTCAGGTACGGTCGCCCAAATTACTTCTACTACTGCGTGCCAGATGGGTTGGTTGACCCTAAGGACATACCTCCGTACGCTGGGCTTGCTTATGTTTGTGGCAGGAATTTGAGAAAGGTCAAGGATGCCCCTATCCTGCACCGTGATAAATTTGACCCAGAAGCTTATAAAATGGCAGATAAATTCTACTATAATTGGTGGAATGAGAGACGTAAGGCCAGACAGATAGAAGGGAAGGATATGAAAGACGAGTTCAGGAAAAGCATGAAAAAGGTTAAGGAGAAGATAACGGTCGATGCCAAGATCAAGGCGATTGAGGCGTTCTGGAGCGTCTGCGATTATGCCTACTGGCCGTACGGGGGAAGAGGGGTGCCCGGAATGAGACCCAACTGTTCCGCTTGTGGCGAGGAATGTAAATTACAATGTCCGAAAGGAAAGGAATTTAAAAACAAGATAAGATGAGCAAGATCAAAAATGTATTGGCAAAAGCCATTTCGTTGGCCTCAGAACAGCCTATGAGCTATAACGAGGCAATTGAGTTACTTAATGATATAGATACTTGTAAGGTCAAGATATGGCTGGAAGAAGGAGCGATATTGCCTAAGTACGCCCATAAGGAGGACGCTTGTATGGACCTGTTCGTTAATGACATAGAATATGATAACGGTAGAACCATCTATCATACAGGGGTGCATGTGGCATTGCCTGAGGATTACGAAATGGAGATTCGTCCACGTAGCAGCATCACCAAGACCACGGAGATCATCCAAAATTCCCCGGGTACGGTGGACGAAGGATACAGGGGCGAGATCATGGTGGTGCGCAGGTGTGTAGATGGTCATGGCAATCCGACTTGTTCTGTAGGCGATAAGATAGCGCAGATCCTTATCAGGAGAAGAGAACGTATCGTTTGGAATGAAGTAGAGTCATTAGAAGATCTTGGGACGGCTGATAGAGGAGTAAATGGATTTGGAAGTACCGGTAAATAATAAATGATATGGAAAATAAAAATACATCAACCACTACTAATGATGGATTGAAAGAAATTAATAAACAAACAAATCCTGTTATGTATGGATGGAAATGTCCAGTATGTGGCAGGGTGTATTCACCTTTCACGTCCATGTGCGCTTATTGCGGCAATAATAATAACATGAATCATATTACATGTAAGGTTACTGGATAATTGATATGAGCGGAAGAGTCAAGATAAAATCCAAGAATAAGGATAAGAAACCTAAGATCGATGTATTTAAGGTAATAGAGGACCGGTTCAAGAATATGAACGAGCTTCGGGATCTGATCGACATGGATCCAAGTAAAGGGCTGGTCAGGATCCGGGACGGGGCCGGCTTCAGGGAGGTGGAGCGGGGCGGATGCCTGCACCGGAACTACCTTAATCTGTTGGAGGAGGAACTTGGAGCTAAACTATCAATAGACTTGATAGATAAGTACGTTAAAAGAAAATAATTCTAATAATTATGGGTAAGTATAAAAATAAATTATCAGTAATAGAAGCCGTAAGATGGGATGGTTTTAATGGTGATGAGGTTAAGAATCTAATCGGCGAGAAGGCTAAAATATATACCGATGAAAACAGTAATACAAAAGGTTTTGCGCCATATGTTATACCTGTATGTTATATACAACGCCATGAACAATACTATGAGAAAATAAGCATAGGAGATTGTATTATCAAGGAAGAGGATGATAGTATCTATACATGTAAAAACTACCTGTTTGATAAAATATATGAGAGGGTTGATGATTCATCCGATAATGATATGGGGAATGTATCTGACGGGTATCATACATTTAACGAACTATATAGGTATCGCATGCTTTACAATGCCGCATTCTTCAATGAACTTGCCAAAAAAGGCGACGTAAAGGTATGTAAGTCATATAGGCATCATGATGGGGAAGAATGCTTCGGTGGAGGATGGTTCATCGTCATGGCCGAACTCCCAACAGGACAGGTATCCAATCATTATGAGAACCGGTATTGGGAGCTGTTTAATATCCAAGAACTTGATACGGCATGGGAATGGGATGAACATACGCCTAATGAGGCCGCTGATAGAATAGAATTGTATTTGAAGTCAAATTGATATTAATATCTGCCCTAGGAATTAACTAGGGCAGGTTTGTTTTATATACCGAAGTATCTACCACGATCTGGCTATCCATATCCCCAATCAACTCAATGATCTCATCCCTTATATCATAAGAAAGTAAGATAGGTATTATGGTTAATATAAAAGATAGTATTATTCCTGATCCTATTATGATAGTAATATCATCGCACTCTATATCTAACATCGGCATGACAAACATCAATACGGTCGTGAATATCATCACGAATAACGCTGATATCTCATTTATTATATCCCGCTCCATCGTATCCTTAATCATATCTCCTCAACTTTAGTATGATTTATTATCCTACTGATATGACGGATACTTAATCCCGTCCTGTCCTTTATCCTGCCATATACGTAGTTCCTAGATACGACCGTAGCCAAATCACCTAACTCGTTCAGTATCTCATTATACATTCTATGGATCTCGTTGTTGCGGATAACCGTACTATCCCTTACATATATCTTCTCAACGTCATCGTCGCAGAAGAATATCCTGATCTTATGAAGTATATCTGTAAACATGATTATAGTTTTGTCCCAAAGATATGATTTTTTTGATATCCGGTCAAAGACAATACCTGAGAAGCCAAAAAGAACGGGGAGGCGGTGGGAGGGCTGGGGGTGCCCGGAAGGATGGAAGCCAGCCCGTTCTCTTGGATTCAGCGACATGATCTGAGAATAAATCATATATTTGTATGTACAAAATGCATAATAATATGATATTAAATAAAATTAACTCAATGGGGGGGGTATTTTTCGTCCTCCATAAAAAATTATCAGTATGCTTAGAAGAAGATTTCATTCATCAGGAATACATCCGTCTAACGCCAGCAATGGAGTATATGGAGTTGCTAAAAATCTAAAGTTACTTCTACCTAATAATGTGGATGCCGAATGTATTGGAGTTGCTTTGATACATAAAGGACATAGGATTATGATCGAAAAAAACGAGAGTAAAAATCCTAGTTATAAACAGGCAACAGAAGGTATGTTGGCCAGTGACAACTTTGTATGGGGAGAATATTTGGTGGATCAATATGAGATCCCTAATTATGATACTATTGATTACGATTACCCTGGCCTTACTAGCGCGTATCTTATGAGTAATTCCGGGGTATATAATGGTAAGCCACATATACCAAATGACATATCTCAATGGACCGGAGTGATGTCCGATTGGAATGGTAAATCTAATTCAGAGGTATTAAAAAAGATTGGAGCCACAGAACAAGGATCTTATGCTATCTCAGGCAATCTTCTTAATGGATTCATAAATAGTAGCGACGCCCTTGGATTCGATGACTGGTATATCCCCTCTTGTCCGCAAATGTCATTGGTATATATGAGGATGGTTGATATAAATGATATATTGTATCTTATTGGAGGTAAGATGTTCCAAGCCTCAACTGAGGCGTATATGACAAGCTCTGAATGTAATGATAGAAATTATTGGTCGGTTTCAGGCTACGGTCAAGTAGGCGTATCGGATAAAAGAAATCCTAAAAGAATTAGACTGATACGAGATCTATAATATTAAGGTAGTGGTAGCGCCACTACCTATCTAATTATCCCATAAAGATATATACCAAGGGAAGTAGCCGGCGGAAGACCCGATGGGTAGGCTCGGAGGGATGAAGGGAGGCCTCCCTCCATTTGGTACTACATCCTCATCACAAGCTATCATTAGGTGCTACAATTACTATACCTACTCTATAGGTGTTATTGTAAATGCCAGTTCCAACGGCAACAGATTGGCATCCCTGACAAGTCTTGGTTACTATACAATAACCATTTGTTATAAAATCACCTTCCCAAGTTATACGATTGTTACTTGTAATCTGATTATAAAATTCAGGCATGTAAGTGAAATTGATGATATCCTCAGGATCAGTTATCTCCGTTATAGGAGTAAATTTAGTTATCCTATGCCCGTATAACTCCGTATCAGCTAAATCACAATGCACACCAGAATCATATAGATACGTAAGAGTCCCTTTTGAAACACCTCCAGTTGTGCCTAATAAAACGTTGTACTCATATTGTTGATCCTTTGAAACTATCTGTCCACCTATTCTTATAACTTCTATCTTCTTATTGCGATATATATCAAGATAAGATCCGTTAAAATCAGATTGATATGTATCTCCATCAATATATATATCTACAGGATTAGGACACATGATCTTGTCTATATTAATACGGTAGTGGATCTTACCGGAAGAAGAAGTCCTGCGCCTAAACATACCCCCTCCTTATCTGAGGGTTAAAATACCCCCCCCCATGTATTTAACTTCTTTATTCATAATATGTTATGTTTTAATTATATCGCAAATATAATAAAATTAATGAGATTATTAAGTCGTGAGGGGATGAGGGATGTGGACATAGGAATATGTTGGGACGCCGGATATATTGGGATATGCGGGATAGGTGGTGAGGATGGGGGATATGCGGAGATATGTGGGACGGACCACCTCCCCGAAATCGGCCCGGCCGTGCTGCCGTTTTTGGCCCTATCCCCCCCCCTCAATCCACGAAGGGAGGGGAAACAGGAACGGCAAACGACCAGAGAACCGAAAAAAGAATGCTTATTTTGCATTTAATTTGTTGGTTATCAACAACATAAACTAATATTTTAATATACGTTTACATTTTGTTAGATTTATTACATATAATATTCGAATTTTTATTGACAAATATTTGTTTGGTAATAAAACTTGCATTACCTTTGCCCCTGTAAGATAACAACATTAACAAATAGGCGTACCAGATGCTATTATAAGTCCTAAAGGTATAGGCAAAGTATTATGACAAGCAAAGAGCTAAACAAAGTACAAAGTGAAGTAAAGAAAGCAAGTGAGAAAACATTGACAAGTGCTATCAAAGCATGGTGTAACCTGTTTAAGTCTGGCAAAGAGATCAACGAAATATTGAATGATAACGATATTAAAGTAGATAAGGCTATTGTACCCGCTTTAGTTGCTTTGGCAAAGGAAAAAGAGATGGTGATACAATTGTGTAAGGAAATATTACCACGTGTAAATGATACCTTTTGCGCCTACAAAGAGGTTGAGAGAGAATATTACGACAAGCAAGATCAGGCAAACAACAGCAAGTTGCCATTGGATAAGGTAAACAGTATAGCCGTATTAGGTAATACACATAAACGCTTTGGATATTGTGAGCCTGTAGCATACAGCGACACAGATAGCGCACCCTACTATGAGGTGTTTAACGGATCGGATAAACGTATTGTCAAAGTAGCTATACCTATCAAGCGATACACATATAATTTGATCGCCAAATGTATCACTTACTACCTAACACACCCTAAAAATGATAGATAATTAGGCGGGCTATAATAGCCCGTCACGGTTGCATGCTATTGCGTCCCCGTCGCGCAACTGGACTCAGACTAAAATAGCGAGTTATTTAACATATTGCAATAAGGATATACATGTTGGTAGGGTATCGATAGCATGTATAGATAGATCGCCGCTTAACAATGTGATTTGGGTGCGTTGCCAGTCCGGAGACGTACCGTTATCCTTTTGGCCTTATTGTAAGTCGGGTTAGTACGTTAAGGTCTCCTTAATAGGCCGTATTATAATACGGGGTACATTGGTGTATATACGTATGTATAGGGCGTATGTATGTACGTTGCGAGAGTAGCACGTATGTAGTGGATAACGGGGTTATTTCCGTGCCAATATATCAAAGCAATAGCGTTTAAGGTCGCTTAAATACTTATGCGCTATATGTAGTAGTAAAATAACAACCCTTTACAGGGACGTTTTGTGCGGTTGAATTGACGGACAAAATGCGCCTTGTCGGTACGTATCACGGGTAACGTATGTGCGTATCTGGTCGGCTTCGTTGTTGGCAAAGGGACAATCCAAGGGAATAGGCGGGCGTGTGAGTGTTCGGCTGGTCGTATTGATAAGGCCGGTCGTGTCGTTCCTAACCTCCCGTTTTTATTGGTGCCATTTAAAACGAATAAATCATGTATAAGAAAAAGTTTGACAATCTTAATAGAAAGCTAGCATTTAGAAAAGAAAAGGCTTTAGAGGCGGTTAAAATAGCCCAAATGGAATTTTACGTTGAACTTACTAAGGAACTATACAAATCTAATAAATTAGATTGTAGTAGGGAGTCGGATAAGTGTAGGCGCAAGCGTGTTAGTTACATGGCAAACAAATTGCGACAGTAGTCGTTTGTTTTTATTTGATTTTAAAGTTTGTTCCCTTCCATACTGTAGTGATATAGGACGGGAGGGATTTTTGTGACTATATTTTACAAAATGATAGCATATTCATATGTTTTGCTTACACATAAAAGTGTTTAGGCGGCAAATTTTAAGCCTTGATCGAAAATGTGTAAGTAAAATGCTTTATTATATATCATTTTGTATATATCTATATCCATACGGGCGGGTGAATTGTACCCTTATGTATGGTTTCGTGCGTGAATCGATCCTAAAAGGTATATAATAGGAGGTACTTATTGTATATTTTTTATCTATGTCTGGGCTTATCTTTCCTTAGAGGTAGCTCTAGGTATTGATATATATTATGTTGTTGATATTCAATTAATTGCATTATTTGGGTATTGTTTTTAAATCACGGTTACTTATTGTATATTTTTATGGGAATATTCATGTATTTGCTAATTACCTTGTTTTGTGGTTACATGGCGTTTGAGTTGGGGCGGTATGTTATAGCTACGGGCGACGCCCTGCCTTTAATCATAGTTCTTTTATTGGTTTTATTATCAATACATTGTATTAGGCAAGTATATAAGGCAATCAAGAACAAGGACCTCGATATCCTAGACTAATCGGGCGTTCCACGTGGAACAATCGGGAGGAAGGTCTCGGGTTTTATGCTGGGAGTTGGTGGGGTTGGTTTGTTTTGCGGGAGGGGACACCTCCAGACAAGGTAAATCAAGGGAAATCAAGGGAAATCAAGGGAAACAGGGGAATCCAAGGTGAGATAAGGAATCCCGGGGAAACAAGGGTATCTTTATAGTAAGGGAATCTTATGTGTATGGAGGTATGTTTATGTATGGGTGTGTGTGTTTCTTTGGGTGATGGTGGGAGTGTAGGAAGCCAAGGGAAACGGGCGGCGGCGATGGCGTGGGGTAGGCCCCGCTGGTCGTCCGCTGTCGTTCCCATTGGCGATGGTATGGTTAAACTAAAAAAAATAATAGATATGATATTACAAAAGGAAGTCCCATACGTTATGGGTAAGATGAAAGAACTGTCTGAGACGCATGATCTAGTAAAATACATAAGCGACGTGCGCGAATCGGGGAATTATAAGGTGCTAAAGAATAGGATAGCGTGCGATCTTATTAGGGCGGCTTGCGGTTCAACCTACTTATGTGAGTTGTATGATAAATATGGGTGCAATGATTCTCACATAACTGCACTAGCATTAAGATGCATGAAAGATGTGGGGATTATTGTTGAATAATTCGGCGGTATGGGAATCGTATAATCTTAAAACAATATCATGAGAAGATTAGAGGTAGAATTAGTAAATAAAATGATCATGTCTCGTCAAGAGTTAGTTATGGCGGACATATTGAATCCGGACTACGAGAGGATTAAGTCCGAAGCGGAGCGTTGTGAGAAGTTATATAATAGGTACATGGAATGCTGTGGATATACTAGATATTGGTATATCAATGGCAATGCCTATTATGGGGATTATCGCGTGGTTGGCGTATGGCTACGTGGAAATCATAAGAATTTCCATGGATATAAATTATATAGGA
>OJQQ01000062.1_pt1 | contig 96095 bp, 114 predicted proteins | sample 1599021 | NCBI WGS metagenome assembly OJQQ01 (sample SAMN03922521, study PRJEB24848) | human gut metagenome | isolation source: stool sample | host: Homo sapiens | place: Germany | collected 2010-02
CCCGTAATTGTTCCATAGACGGGAAATTATTCTTCGTGCAGAACTCCGTTCCCTGCGGCGTCAGCAGAAGGCGCATAAGCTCTTCTTTGTTTTCCGTGCCATGCAACAACCTACAGGCACCTAACCGGTTTGCGATCTCAAAAAACTCTTTGTCCATCATGTTACATTTTTACTTTTACGTTAATAGTACCTTCCAAGGCATCAACCGTGCCTCTGGTGTTCTCCGATATCTTACCGGCAACCTCTTTGATCTCTCTCGTATTCTCGGCGATCCGATCGGTATTCTTTTCCACTTTATCTGATAGTTCGCGGATGGCCTTCACATCTTCCCAACCTCTGGATTGCATATCATAGATCAGCCTCATTTGTTCACGGATCGGTTGCATACAGCCACGGATATCTTCCAGCAGGATACGGACGGCCCCGGTCTGACCGGCCAATAGGTCGATGCTTTCCTGGGAAGCTTTGGCATACGCGCCTTTCAGGGTATTTTCGGATATATCTTCTTCTTTCTCCGGCTCTTCCACCTTATCTTTCATCAGACTATCAGCCCAACCGAACTGCCTGTCAATCTCCTTTTGCAGTTCTTCCGCCATGTTATAGATGTAATCCTGCTCCCAGCCGGAAAGAATATTGTCGGCATAGAACTCCTTCAGTTTGTCACGAATCTTCTCCATCGCACCGGAAGATTCCGTTGCTGCCTTGATGGATTCTGTGACCATCTGGCGCATCATTTTTTTGACGGTATCTTTCGCTGATTCTGCCCGGTCCTCACCGGAAGCCCACGCTTCGGCTTGTGCGTTAGCGAAGTTGTCAATGGCGGATTTCAGGTCTTCACCGAAGATGGCATCTTTGGCCTTCTCCTTGTTTTCTGCTATAACGTCGTTGATTTCCTCGATTTGTTCCTGCCACTCTTTGATACGGCTGTCATCAGTTTTTTTCTTGTCCTGTTCCTCTCTGATCTGTTGCTGGATAAGGATCTTCTGTTGCTCCAGCAGCTTGTTGTTCTGCTCAATCATTTTGGAAGCATCCTTTGAATAGGCCTTCTCGATTGACTTTTCCAACTTACCGTAAGATTTATCCAATGTATCAATTTGATCCTGCAACCGCTGGATACGTTTCTCGTTCTTCTTGTCATGGATTTTGGCGATGGCACCGGCCAAAGATGTAACGACACCAATGGCAGCACCGGCAGACGCACCGAGTGGACCGAACATGGAACCGGCTTTCGCACCGTTCATTGCAGAACTTACAGTGTCCATAGCCACACTGAAACCTTCAGCTATCCCACCGAATACACCACCAAACGAATCTCCGAGCTTCGAAAACGTGTCAGAGAGGAACTGCCCGGTCTGCATAATTTCACTCATGCCCTCTTCTATTTCTGCCAAACCTTCTTTTAACTTCCTGGCATCACTTTCAGAGGTAAAGACTTTTTTTAGGCCATTTGAAACTTTATTAAAAGAGGTTTCCATTTGGTCGGCTTCACGGCGGACATTGGCTATTTCATCCTTGATGGCCTTCAACTGATCCGGTGATTTGCGAAGCACATCAAACTGTTCTTTGGTAATACCGAATGAATTATCAGATGAATATTCCCCTCTTTCAAGAAAAGACAAGAATTTTTCCGCTTCATCCGCAATGGCACGAATAGAGGTGATATTCTTTTTACTCATATCATCAAACAACCGGGTGATGATGGAGGTGCTCTTTTGGGCTTCATTATCCACGTCCGCCAGATCTTTCTTCATACCTTCTGCAAGGGAAAGCCGTTCACCTTCCGTTGTGGCCTTTGCTATCTTCTCATTATAAAGCTCCGTGATAGCCTGACGCTTTTCCAAATATGAACCACATTCTTTCAGGTATTCGTTCATGGCGCGTTTCTCTTCCTCCAGTTGTTCCTTATTCACATTGGAGGTCGATTGCTCTCGTTTAACGTATGAATTGACCAAAGCGGTATGAATCTCGACCGTCTGTTCTTTGCTCAGTTTGCCGCCTTGCGCGTCTTTCCACTCTTTCTCTTTGGCGAGTATGGCTGCAATCTCATTGTCATAATCGAGGTTTATCTGGGCGATCTTCTTGTCGGAACCTTCTTTCATCAGGTCAATTTCGGATTGCTGGTTTTGACGACGGAGGGATAAAAGTTCGTTATGAATCGTTTTTTGCTGTTTGAGTTGCTTATCCGCCTCTTTCTTTTCTTGTTTTTCGCGCTTGGTCGAATCAGAATATTTGTCTATTTGCGTTTGCGCCTCTTGTATCTGTTTTGTATACTTGCTCCAATCTTCAGAGTTCTTTTTTGATACATCCAAGGCATTACGAGCAGCTTCTGCATCCTGTTTCTGCTTCTCCCAATAGGATTTATTCTGTACAACAGAGATACTATTCCTCGTTAATGAATTGATCTTTCCTGTTGTCTCATCTATCTGCTTATTCAAAGCATCAAGCCTGATACTACTAATGATATCAGGAACACCCACCCACACAGAAGCTATATCCTCTGATTCCGTCAAAGTTTTATCAAGTTCATCCCTTTCCTCGATAAGTTTTCTTTTCACATCCTCATAATGCTTAACCTTCTCTTCAACAGGAGTGTTAGCCTCCCATTGGGCTTCTTTTATTTTATCTATTTCTTCCTTATGGAGTTTTGCAAGATTATTAGCAGTATCAAGTTGCTTATTAAGTCGTTCTATATCATGAATCCATGAATTACCAGATTTATTGTACGGAGAAGATTCTGTCTCTTGTATTTTCTTTTTAAGGTCCTCTATTCTTTTCAGATCAGCCTCATAAGCCTTAACCGCATTGTCTATTTCTCTCTTCTCATTGACAGATGATAACATCTTATTTTGCTGATCCTGAGGCAAATTCTTAAACTCTTCGAGACTCACATTTCCAAGTTCGGGAAACAGTTTTATCAGCTCTTTGTATGCCTTAACCTGCGAATAAACAGATTCAGTCTCACTATTTATTTTTGAAATCAGACTGTCTGTTTTAGAGGTAAGTTCCTGTTTCCTGTGCGCGGCTTCTTCTTGTTCTTTATTAAGTTGCTTTTGGGCTTTCTCGACAGCGGTTGTACTATCATGAAGAACCCACATAGTAGCGGTAAAACTGGCTACGATGGTGGCAAGTAAAACATAAGGATTAGCTTTCATTGCCGCATTTAAAGCCAATTGAGCGACAGTCTGCGCTTTTGTCATAATTGTTTGGATTCCTTTTGCGGCCGCATCTACCCTTGCGGCAACAGCCCAACTACGAGTTAATGTAATACTGGCTATCAAAGCAGTCCGATAAACTCCATAAGTAGCAGCCAACCCAGCCAATACCTTACCTATCGTTTCATAGTTTTCTATCAACGAAGTGGTTGTTTGGATACCCTTAATTATGACACCCTCCGATTTCTGCCCCAATTCATTGAATACTGAATCCATCGCATCTTGCATCATGGATAGCTGACCGTTGATAGTTTTTGAAGCGTTCTCGGACATATTATAAAATTTACCACTTGCCGAAGTAGCATCTATAAACGCCTGTTGTACCATTTCTGCGGAAATAGCCCCCTTAGACATCTCATCTTTGAGCGCAGCAATAGATTTTCCGGTCTTATCTGCCATGATTTGCAACGGATTGAATCCTGCATTAATCATCTGGTTAAGGTCTTGTCCCATCAACTTGCCAGCAGCTGACATCTGAGAGAAAGCCAACGTAAGCGAGTTAAACCTTTGGGTATCTCCCATAGAGACATCGCCAATAGCCTGTAAATAACGTGGTACTTTCTCGACCTCGATATTAAAGCCTAACATCATCTGCGTAGCTTGGGTTACATCAGAAAACTCAAGAGGAGAAATCTTTGCATATTCACGTACTTGCGACATAAGTACATCCGCCTTTTCTTTGCTTCCAAGCAAAGTTTGAATGGCCGTATCTGCGGCTTGAAACTCGCCACGAACACGAACCATGTTTGACAGAAACTCCTTAATGGAATATCCTCCCAATAATTTTTTGCCGACATTAGACATCGCTTGTTCTATCTGCTTTGTCACATCGACATTCTCTATACCCTCCTGTCGATATAAAGTATACTCGTCACGTAGTTTTTTTACCGATAGTCGTGCATTAGCCTGTTCTTGCGTCAATCCAAATAAAGCAGCTTTCTCTCCATCCAAGGCCTTGCGTGCAGCGCTGTATTCTTCCAATTTCTCATTAGCGGACAATGGATTTCTTTTCAATGCAATACGATAGACCTCTCCAAGTCGTTTTACATCAGTCTCTACATCTTTAATAACAGCTTTTTGAGTGATAATTTTTTCTGATAATCCGTTTACAACTTGCGAAGCATCGAATATTTTCTTTTTAAAACCTTGGTTTATTTCATTGCCTGCACGTACTGCGGAAGTGACAAGAGAATCCAATTCTTTCGTATTTTTAGCAAGTTGAACTTCCATTGCCCGGAAAGTAGCCGGAGAAGTATTACTATCCATCCCGGCAATAGTAGATTTTAACTTATCTATCTCTTCCCGTAACTTAATGACTTTTTGATAGTCAGCTTCTATGTGAAACGCTAATTTAGGCATACATCAATGTTTTGGATAAAAGTACATCAGACCAATAAAGTAGTAGAATTTTATGGGAATAGATACATGACAATGAAAAGATTGTCGTGAATATAGAATCATGCTCCTCTTTTTTGTCTCATAAGATCCTTTCCCGACATCTTTTTTACTTCAGTTTTCTCTTTGTCCTCATAGACAGCCCTCGGTTTATCAGCACTCATCAAGAGCAAAAGAAGATAAGGAAGATCCTCATACACCTCCCTGTAAGAAAGGTTCAAATTTTCCATGAATAAGGTAATACTTCCTACGATGGTATTGCCTCCTACTACTTGGGTTTTACTATCAGATTTGCCAGCTCCATCGCTAACTGGCAGACTACGAAAAAATCACGTCCGGTTATTAACTCAAAAGCGACAAAATACGCTTGCAATAATTCTTCTTTAGAACCTGAAAGCATCTGCCGTTCGAGGCTTTCAGCTCTTTTTTGATAATTCGGGACATCACCAACCACCAAGAATGAAAGTCCCTTGACGATATTCTCCAAATTGACAGGAGCAACCTTCATTAATTCCCGCACAGTACCATTTTCCGGTAAATCGACCTTACTTAAATATTGGGTAGCCCTCATTATCACTTTGATAGAAGGAGCTTTGATTACATATACTGTTCCCCCTACAACAATAGCTTTTCCATAAGTACCGGAAAGTAACTCTGATATGTTTTTTGAAACCTCACTCATAGTTTAAATATTAGAGGGTGATTGCTCACCCTCGTCATTAACTTATCCACCCAAAGTTGTATCCTCCCCGTCTTCCCAGCGCTCAATAGGAACGCCGGCTTTGGTTGGTTTCAACGCCGTAAAAACAAGGGCTAAGCCAATTGCCTTTTCATTCGCTTTACCAGAAGCAGAAACACCGGCACGAGGAAAAATAATTTTCACACCATCTTCAGTTGTGGCACGGACGGTAAACTCTTTACTCTCTACATGGTCGGCACGCTCCCATGTGCCCGGCTTACTCTCTGACCCCGCCGTAAACTTACCACCTTGGAATTTAGCCTTAGTCTCAAGATCATACATACCAATAGAAGCATTGATCTTAACCGCACCCGGCTTTTTAGAGGAATAATAGGTATTTCCAGCTACATCTTTGTAATCCTTAACCTCCGGATCTTCATCCTCATAAGTGAAGGTGTCCTCATGAACTACCGGGACTTCTTCAAAAACAGAACCTTCGGCACCACCAGCCCCGATCGGCGCAACCTCCAGCTTCTGAAGGTTTACCACCACAATTTTTTTATTCTCTGCCATAATTATCTCACATTTAAAATTTCAAACATTATTTTCACATTCACAAAATGACACTTTAGCGGTACATCTCTTTCTTGATGGGTAGAATAGACTTTGTAACGATAGGTAGAACCGTCAAAAGAGGAAACAGAACGTAAACCAGACGCTTGCCGCTCTAATTCGGTTAATCTACTTTTGTTTGCCATTCCATTAATATCAGGTACACAGAAATTAACTTCAACGAAACCTTTAATCCAATAAGTTCCCGGTTTGGGTTCTTTCGGGATAACGGTTATCCTTTCTTCGGTAACTTCCCCTTCCGGTATTGCGTCCTTCTTGTAAGTAGGGATACCAAACGGCTTCAAGTCCCGAACCAAAATAGTTTCTATGTCGCCTGTTACTATCATTCAAACTTTTCTTTTAATCGTTTCTCCGCTTCCAAGGCGGCACCACTCAATACTTCAAATCCTTTTGCTTCCACATAAGATGCGTATTCTGTCTCATTCTTCAGCGTCAGTCCTGTTTCGTCAACCTCGTATTCATTAGATTTTCGAAGTGTACCGGTGTGATCCTGATAATCCCCATTATCCTTAGCGTACTGAACAGCATCCTCTCCTACCTCAATCATCGCTTCTTTGGCCTCTTCATAGAACTCATCAAAGGCCGCATCAACATCTGAGAAGTCAAAATCTACAGCCATATTTCCGCATACTTGAAATAGTTAGACTTACCGGACTTGATGACCTTTCCTTCAGCTCTCACACTTTCCCCGTCCAGGATTCTCACCTCGGTACCAGCATTTAGTATCCCACCCTCATAGACAACATGATAATTATAGTCGTACATTACCCCGTTTACGGAGATTTGCTTCATCACGCCATTATCATCACACCGGCAGGAACCAAAGTCTTTCCAATCCTCTTTCGGGGGGAGCGGGTTCATATCCTCGTCAAATGACGGACCGGACACGACCTTGACCATTAATCTATGTGGAGCGAATATCATAAGAACTTGACTTTGGGTTTATCGGTATTGAGTTCGTCTTTCAGTCCGTACTTCTTGCACAAGAAAGAATAGTAGTCCTTAATCCCTTTAATGTCCCAAGACATTGAGAAACCACTTTCCCCAATAGATGTGGGCCGAAGTAAAAGAGAGGGGATGAACTTCGCCATCGCCACAGAGACACGATCGTAGCAATCCTCATTCATCTCATCCTCTCCGCTTATCTTCGAGGTAAGACACATATCCAAAAGGTCAGCCTCCGACAAGTTAATGCCGAAGGTCTGGAACTTCTGCTGTATGTAGTCGTTTACCGTCATCTTAATATGGTGTAATCAGTTTGCTATATGCGGTATAGCTATAATGGTTCAAATATTTCGACTCGAACACGTATCGGAACGGTAATTTAGGGACTGAAATTTGTTTTCCTTGAATAGCCGTTTCCTCTTTCATCGAACACATCATAGCTGGATTATTTGCAACCAAAAACACGGGATGCGTCATGGTCGGTACAACACAATCAGCCGGAGCCGTTTCCAAAGTGATAAACTGAATATCCGGCAAACCGGCATTAACCGATGGATTCACATATTCACACTTGGGAGATTCCACACTTGATGCCTGCACACTCAACGAAACCAAAGACATCATTAAAAAGCCACACATGGCAAAAATAAAATTCTTCATTTCTTTTCTGATTTATAAAATTAGACAATGGAAGGGTAGAAGCACTACCCTATCCTTTTACTTGATACCTAATGCTTCTTTCAGTTTGGCTGTTGATTCTTCATCCAGTTCTGCAATCTTAGCCAAAAGAGTTTCCTCTTTCATATTGCCGGAAGCCTGTACACCGATGGACTTCAAAGCATCAACCAAAGTCTTTTTCTCGAACTCCTTCTCAAAGAGGGAGATTTTCACCTCCTTCTTTTCTTCAGGTGCTTTCACTTCGGGTAGTTTTGCTTCAACCCGTTCAGCGAGTTTACGACTCTCCATATCCAGCACACGAGATTCTTCAGCAACTTCAATCACTTCACCGGGAGTATAATACTTTCCGGTGAACTTGTCGCGGAAAACTGATATAACCTTTACTTTCATATCCTACCTCCTTATGCTGATTGGATGGATGCAATTTCGCTCAAATCGAAATTGGTTATCAAATCTGGATTGGAAATCTGCGGAATCCACTCTGCCGTATATTCCATGTAGCGACCGTTTTTGTCACGGTAGTTGGAGATAAGCATCTGCCCCTCTGACGGGATATAAGTACGTCCTTGTACTGGATCTGTCGCTTCATACGGGGTATGATGGCGCATATAACCAATGTTGTCAGAAGGTAACAGAGTAATACGGTTATCCGCGTAAATCTGCACATTCTTTCCCGTCTGGTCTTTCACGTAGTCCTCCTTGATTTCAATACGCGGCAAACCGATGCCGGTGAACACTTCGGAAGCCAAAGAAGAGGAAACCAATCCCGTACTCAACTTCATTTCGTTGCTGCCGAGAATCATCTTGTACTGCTCACCAAATTCAGATGAACCAAGAATAAGCTTGTTGAAAGATGCACGAGTCATAACCATCTTGGCATAAACGCCATAGTCCGGTGCCAAGGAATGAAGTTTCTCTCTCAAATAAGAGATAAACATATTCTTTCCGTCCACAACCACATCTCCACTTTTCGGCTTGATAAAATTGAACGGAAGGGTAATCTCCAGCAGTTTATTATTGGTCTGACCGGAAGTGATTGCAGCGTCTTTGTTGTAAACGGTGGCTTCACCAAGCATCAACAGCGCACCGACAATAATATCCATACGCTTGTGGGCAGCAAGGGTAATCTGACGGTAGTCGTCTGCCAGGAAGTTTACAATCTCTTCCATTGCAGCCTTTTGGTCGGCTGGCTTAGCTGCATTGAACTTGTCAATCAAATCCTGCAATTCAGAAAGACGGTCAATAGACATCTGATAAGCATCACCCAAATAGGCAATCTCACCATATCCGGAACCGATGTTCCGACGTTCACGGATGGGTTTCTCTCCAAAACGTGAATTGATAGAGCCGGCCATAACTCCGGTTACAGAACCGATATAATCCTTGAACACACGAGTAGTTACTCTGCGGAAAGTAAGATACTGCTGCCAATAGATTGTGTCCTTGCGTGTCTGGTTCACACGTCTGATGATAGCGGAAACGATGTTCGCATCATCGAATAATGTTTGAATCGTTAAAAACATATCCTACCTCCTTACTCGTTAAATTCAAACCATCCCTTCATGTTGGCTTTATCGTTCTCGGAGAACGGCATAACCAATTTTGAAGGGTCAATCTCTGCGGCTGTACGAAGCAATGAAACCAATGTAATTCCGTCCTCAACCTTTGTACGGTTGTACAGAGCCGAATTAGCGACATGCTTTTGCTTTAAACCATCAACTGCAACCGCATTGAATAATACAGCATCTTTGGCAATATTCTCACCAAAAGCAGCCTTAATAGTCAATACATCATAACCGGCATTAGATTTATCAATTGCCGTTACTTCTGCGCCTTTCTTGCCGCTTCCGACAAACATACCCACATAAGCCAAAGAGTTCTTGGCTACTTTGATAGACAAAGCCTCTCCACCAGTGGTATAGGCTTCCACAACTCTCACATTGATTACCGCATAAGCGAACTTGTTTTTCAAGTCCGCACAAATCGGTGTAAATCCGGGAAGAAAACTTCCCACTACCAGGTTCTGCGTATCAAGTTTGAACGGACCACGTCTACGAATGCCGGTCTGGACATCGTAGCGTTCCTCTTGCTCAACGGGCGGAACCAAGTCATACTTAAATCCTGCTGACATAATTAATTCTTGTTTTGTTCAACAATAGTTTTCGTCCCCTCATCAATCATCTTAGCGATAGATTCAGATTCTTTCTCAATCTTCGCTTCCGCTGATTCGGGAGGGGTTACACCTTTGAAGCCGTCATTTGCGAACTCCTGTTTCAAGTCCTTGAAGTATGCGTCCAAGTCCTCATCGTCCTTGATGGCGCATCGTTTGGCGTAGTTTTCGGGAATACCATACTCCTTTGCCTTTGCCAAAATCTGCTGGCTACGTGTTGCTTGAGCCTTCTCCGTTTCAAACTGTGTTAGCTTATCAGAAAGGCTCTTGTTGGAATCAATTAAAGCTTGCGCCCATGCAGGCACATCGTCTTTATTCTCTTCCGTTTTAGTGGTTGTGGTAGTCTCGATTGGCTTACCGTCTTTAAGGTTATGTTTCTTCTCGTAGTTGGAAACTGCGGTCTTGGAAGCATCCCCGGCACGGAAATCACCATAGGAATTAAGCACGTCCGAAAAATTGATACCCTCAATAATGGAGTTTACCTTTGTCTCGTCCGTTACACCCTCTGCCTTCTTAGTGGCAATGCGGGTAAGAATAGCAGTGTCCACCCCTGCGAATTTCTGTTGTAGCCCTGCTAAGATTTGTTCTAAGATTGTCATACCGTATGAATTTGATTTATAAATTTCTACGGTAAAATTCGATCTTAATAAAGAGAATGAGAAATAATCAGGATAGTTATATACGACAATCAGACTATTGTCATAAATATGACAAAAAAAGGCGTGAAACCGAATGAATCACGCCTAAAATATAGTAAGATAGTATGCCTAAAGTTTTACTTCTAATTTTTGACCTGTCAAATCAAAATACAGGTTTTGAAGTTGATGGAGGGATTTCACTTGTATATTGTAATCGACTCCCTTCAAATGGAAATCTGCGTCCAACTCAAACAAGGGACTATAATAAGTGACAACTCCCCATTTATGCTTTTCAAATCCACACTTCAACAACAGTTCTTCTGTAAGAGGAATGGGATTAAGGTTCTCTACATAGGTACGAAATACCGCTTCTGATGATATTCCACTCGCTTCATATTTTGGATATTCAATCTCACTATATCCTATTTCTGTTATCTTATATGGAGTTTTGCTATTTTGTAAATAGACATAATTACCAATTTTCAATTCTCTAACATCCACCATACTATAACAAATTTATAGCCGATAACTCCTTTGTCAATGATTGAATACCCCTCTGAATTTTCTCTAACTGCTGCCTGCGAGGTTTGTGAACTCCGGCAGCATAATGCCACAACTGGCGTTCATTGATTCCTGTAATACGGCTCAATGCAGCCTTAGTAAAGATATTACTGTAATAGTTGATAAAAGTAGCAGCATCAATCTTAAACTTTAACTCAAATTCTCCAGAAAGCACCTCACAAGGATTAGAGTTATCTTCCAAATACAATTCGATAGCCTCCTTCATGTTATCTTCCAACTCCTTCATGTCGTTACCGACTGTAATGACAGGAGCATCTTCAATATAAGCACTTAAGTTCTTTCCTGCGTGTTCTACAATAACTTCTACTGTTTTCATATTACCTCCTTTTTTATATGAGAACAAGGGGGCTATTTTAGCCCCGCTTGCCTCAAAATGCTGTAATAAGTGCCTTTCTCAACGCCTTTGCTATTATGATTCGGTACAATAACCACTTTGCCGTCTTTCTCAAACTTCATGTGACTACCTTTCTGACTCTTTAGAACAAAACCGTTTTCTTGCAACATAGTTACAACGTCTTTAATTGATTTGTAACTCATAACGCTTTGGACTTAATTACTATGCAAATATAGTAATAATATGAACACTAACAAACCATTTATTCAGTTTTTTACTATAAATACAAAAATAGCGGCAACTCCGAAGAGCCACCGCCAAATATTCTATTTTTCATATACCAGAATTATAGCTCCCGTATTTTTTCTGACTAAGAAGCGTTTCTCTGTTCTTTATTTCCGATTTGAGGATTCTTTGCAGCCTGCTCTTCCTTGATTTCCGCAAGTTCTTCTTCGATGCGATCTGCGTTCCCCGCAAACATAATGCCTTCACGTCTGGACCATACACCACCACTCACCGCGGAGACAGCGGTAGTAACCTTATCGTTCAAATCGTCAATTACCAGCTAACCACCTCCTTATTTCTACTAACAAAACACTATCATCATCTTCTAAGAATAACGGAGTATCATTACCCCAATAAAAGAAATGACTAATGCTACCATCTTTATTAGTTTTCTCATTTATTCTTCTTTTCTTAGAATATAATACTACAGTATCCCCCTTTTTAATGCGTTTATCAGGGAACCAAAAAGGCAACTCTATTTTGCTGGATATTCCATCTTCCGATATCTCTTTTGTTCTAAATGCAATAAAATCACCTAAATTACAATCTGATATTACTTTAAAAACAGACCTTTCAGAATCAAGATCACCTTTATCTTTTATATATTTAAATTCTAACATCATTTGATAATTTTAAATTTATATATTAAGCCACCTAACATGATAAAAAGCCCTAACAAAGTTGTTATCCACCAGAATGTAGCTTCTCTTATACTAAAAGAAGCTCCAAAAAGAGCAGAACCTAAAGTTAAACAAAAGGCATAAAGCACTTCATTTCTGGTCTCATGGTTTATATCTTTTTCTAAAACAGCTTTATCTTTATCACATTTATGGTACATATCTTTATATTCTTCCAGCTTATTCCCTATCTCCTCATATTTTGTTTCCAATTTGAGATTTGCTATCTCTAATCTTTCTAACTCTGCAAGCAACATTTTTTGTGTACCAGAATTGTTCAAATCATCAGGAGATAAATCTCGGGGAAGATTTTTAAAAGCCTTTCTCGTTCCAAATTGTTCAGGTTCTTTGTTCTTTTTATCTATTACAGGTTCTATGTCCTTTTCATCTTCTTGACTCATAACAATATATTGATTTAAAGTTTTCCAGCTAAATTCTTCACATCCTCCGCAGACTTCACCTCATGCACAGTATTGCCTACCTTTACGAAGCCGATAACATTACTGGCATTAGGCTTTTCAAATAGTTCGGCAATAGGAACATTTAATGTATTCGCAATCTTTTCTAATGTTTGCAACTGAGGGTATTCTCCCCGTAAAGTCTTATTCAGGCTTATATCAGATATACCCATTTTTTCCGCTAACTCTTTTTGAGTGATGCCTTGCCCTTGACAAAGTTCTTTTATCCTTGTTCTAAAGTCCATAATACTATATAGTTTTATTTGGCAAAAATAGATATTTATACCACATAATACAATTATGCGACTAAAATAAATCTATCCAGTTTTATTTTTAACATTATTTATTGCTTTTGATATTGCAATATTAAACTAATTAGTTTTACTTTGCAATATCAAATTAAACGAAGTAGTATAATTAAAACATATAAGTAGTATGAGCACAAAATTTAGAAGTCAGATGAAAGAGGTTATGCAACTCGCATGGTCTTTTGTTCGCAAGAACGGTTATTCAATGAGTGAAGCACTAAAATGCGCATGGGCTAATTTGAAGCTGAAAGCGGCTTTGAAAGTGAAGATAGTAGAGTTCTACTTCAAAAAGACTGATGGCACATTACGTCAAGCCTTTGGTACTTTAATGAGCGACAGAGTACCTGAAACAAAAGGTACAAAGAAAACTGCTGAAAACTGCCAAGTGTACTTTGATACAGAGGTAGGCGATTGGCGTTGTTTCAAGAAGTGTAACCTTATTAAAATCGCATGACTATGAAAGCAGAAATCAACATCGAAGAAGTAAAGGCCAACGCTGTTCACTCTGAATTATTGAAAGCAATGTGCTTGATAAACCAAGCTCGTAATATAGTTTCTGGTGCGATGGATGAAAAAGAATTAAGGGATGTAGGGCAATGGGATTGCTTAGATGAAACAGTCACTAAACTGAATGAATGTACTTGTGATATAGGCTATATCATTGGTGTCACAGTCATTGGCAGAGTAGAATTAATGATGAGATAACACGATTATCCAAAGGCAGTCTTCGCACTACTTTAATGGCTGCCTTTAATTCACTTTTAAAATCAAATGATTATGGACGAAATTTGGAAAGATATTGAAGGGTACGAAGGTTTATACCAGGTATCAAATTTAGGCAGAGTAAAATCACTTAAAAGACAAGTAGTTGACACTGTTGGTTTTAGAATTGTGCCAGAATCATATCTTAGAGGACGTTTAAGATATGGATACAGGATAGTTTCTTTATGTAAGCACGGAGAAATTAATAGATGTATGGTTCATAGATTAGTAGCTAAGGCTTTTATCCCTAATCCAGAAAACAAACCTACCGTAAACCATATAGATGGAGTCCGTAATAACAATATTGTTACTAATTTAGAATGGGCGACTTATCGTGATCAACAATTGCACAAATATCGTGTTTTGCATTCTAAAAAAGGGAGAGCGTATCTTGGTAAACTTGGTAAAGAACACAATAAGTCAAAAACAGTCTATCAAATTTTAAACAACAAAATAATAGCAGAGTTTGGTAGTACAAGAGAAGCCGAAAGAGAAACTCAAATAGACAGTTCGAGTATTGCAAGATGTTGCAATGGAAAACAAAAAACAGCAGGTGGTTTTAATTGGAAATACAAAGAGAGGGATGGTTAGTCCCCCTCTTTCTTCTGTTTTTGTATTTCAGCCTTTCTCTTTTCTTTCTGCTCTTCTTTTATTTCTGCGATTTCATCTTCGATGCGGTCAATATTGCCAGCGAACATTACCCCATGTCGCTGCGACCATACACCCCCTGACACGGCTTTTACAGCTACATTGACTTTATCTTCTAAATTGTCAAGACGATACGGAACGACTTCTGTACTAATATCTATCGTTTGGGATGCCTTGCTGAACTCCGAGGGATTGATAGCGCCTAAAGCGGAGACAATGAAATTTACACGTCTTTGCAAGAACTCACCTATCACCTCGGCGTTATTTTGTACTTGCAAATGTGTCGAAAGAAACACGTAATCGAAAGCCACTCCCGACAAAGCATTTCCAGCACCGCTCAACTTTTCAAAACTGATTTGCGGTGTATTCGTCATAGAATATGCTTTCTCAAAGAGGGTTTCTACCTCAAATTTTACGGTGTCATTTGCTTGGTTCCACGTCAGATACTGGGCATCTGCACCTTCACCTGTAAGTTTAACCATTCTATCCTTAACCTTACCCATGAAACCCTCTACATCACCAATTAGCTTCAACAGCGGAAAGAAATGGTAGTCTATACAATCAGCATAATTGGATAATAATTTCTCCAACCGGACCCGAAAAGTCTTTATCTTTTTGCAATAAGGTTCGGGACGATAAGCGTAGATAACCGGCAGTTTCGAGAATCCATGGACGAAAGAAGTTCTTTCCTCGTAACCCTTAGACAGATCCCATTGATAGACCATTCTGTCTGTGATAGTCATAAAGCAGGTAATTTCCGAGTCATCCATGAGTTTTTTCTTGTACTCACGAGAGAAAGCAACCAAATCACCTTCATCATTGAAGAACGGATAAAGTTTATCACCTCTGAATGGTGACCACAATACACTTTTCAACTTCTTGGTAGGCTTAACCTTGCCCCCGAAAGTAGTCTTTACTTTCTTCCAGAACTTCGCCCAGAACGAATCATCATCAGTGACATACCAATACTCGGCAACTTCCTGTTCGGATAACCAGGCACGGACAATCTTCTTGTTCTGATATTTGATTTTGTTGGACTTGAATACAGCCTTTACCGCATCCAGCAGCTTCTTTTCATCATCATCAGTCGGAGTGCAATCCATAGACGGTTCTGTGCCGACCGTAAAAGCTGTTTGAATGTTGACAATATCTTGCTCCAAAGGGATAGAAATACGGTTTACCGGTTCAGTCTTATATTGTGCTTCGATTTCATAGGTCTTACCAGTCTTTTCATCAAAAACTTTTTCCGCTTCCTTTTCAAGAACTTTTCTATCCGGGTACTTCTCTTTGTCAACCATGATTTCATGGCGTTCGGGATTCCAGTCGTCCCAAAGTTTACAACGGTCTGGAAGTTCGGTTTTTCTACCTTTCTTCAGGTAGTTTATCTTCTGCCCGATGTCAGGCAATGCTAATATTTCTTCGAGTGTTAATGGCATAATCTATAATTTTAGTGAGTAAATATTCCTGTTAAATCTTTCGGCTTCTGAATCTTGCCAAGTAGTTCACCCAGTACATAATAGCGAGCAGCGTCTATTCCGTGATTGTCGTGGTCTTCCGGCTCGTTGATATAGTTCCCGTCCTTATCTTTTGCCCAAACATAATTTCTGTACTCCCTTTGAAGGTTATAAGAACGCTTGGTAATGTAAATTTCCATACCCTGCACCTTGTCTATACCGGCATTGACAGAACCTTGTCCCTTTTCTACCGGGTAAATCTTAATACCTCCGTTGTGGATTTCCTGAATAAGTCGTGGGTCGGCACTATCGGCTATCACTTTCAAACCCCAAGGACGCAAGGTTTTTATAATATCTCCAGAAAGTAATCCAGTTCTATAATCCACTTCATCCAAATATAGCGCATTGTCTATGATTCCACATCGGATAACTGCTGTAGGATCATTGGTATAACCAAAATCCAATCCGATAGCCACTTTCTTACACCACATCGGGAATTCATCCACAATACCCCACTTTTTAAACACCGCACCTTCGGCTACATCAGCCCAGCGCCCAATAACCACATGAGCATATTTCTCCGGATTCTTCTCTTTCATTTCTTCAACCTCTCTCAAGAACTCAGGAGAAAGGTTCTCGATATTATCGAAGTAAGTTGTATGAATATGAAGGACATTCGGATGGGTGGAAACCTGTACCTGCACTCCGTCGATCTCTACCAGCCTATGAGTATTTTCGATGTATTTTTTATAGATGAAGTGATTGGAATCACAGGGATTCATAATGATTATAATCCGGTTTTGGATTCCCTTCTTACGGATGGAGAGCATAATTTTGTCGAACTCTTCCTCACTGGTCCACTCTTCCGCTTCATCACAGACAAAGGTTGTAATGCCCTGAATGGATTTTAATTTGGCTGTCTGATTCCCGGAGGAAGTCTTGATACCTCGGAACATGATGCGACTGCCTGTCATGCGGTTTACAATGTCCGTCTTTGTGGTCTTGAAATATTTGGTAGTTCCGTCAAGTTCTATCTTCTCCATCATTTCCGGAATAATGGACATACCAGCGGAAACCATCGTATAACGGGTATAAAGAATCTGATGGACTATCTTTTCTACAGGAGTCATTTCAAAAGTCAGGCGCTCGATAAAGGTGGAAGCATTGAAAGACTTACCGGAGCCACGACCACCAGTGATGAGAATAATAAACTTTTCCGTATCGGTGTATAATGGATGATATATTTCTTGAGGTACTATCATTTCAACTTGTCTTTAATCCAAGAATCAATAGTGATACCGTGGTCAATATCTGTAGGGATGTCGGCATCTTCATCTTGCTTGCGTTCAACTTTTCTCCAGTCTTCATCGTAATGATACAACCAAGTCATTTGAGCACTTAAATTGGGAGCCAATTCACCTTCTACAACTTGTACCTCTTCTTCACCGGTTAGATTTCCTTCCTTATCTCGCAATTTCCGAACAGTGGTATTCTTAGTTTTTATGCCACCAAGAGCCATTGCAAGAAATTTAGCACGTACAAGAGAATTTATCGTGCAACGCGCACGCGAAAGGACATCACTTAATTCACTGTATGTACTTTTCTTTTCACTAAATTTTTGCGGTGACAATCCAATGGCATGAGCAATCTCCTTATCAGTGAATCCCTTTTTGGCATACGATTCCACGAGAGAAAGAAAGTCCTCGCTTGTGTAGTCAAACTTGGGCTTTCTCCCTCCCTTACCTTTTCTGTTTTGAGATTCACTATTCATTTTTATTCAATCCTTTCTACTTGTTCATCAAATATTTCACCCTTTATAAACTTGGAATATGGGTCATAGCCAAATCTTTCACAGAAAGCAGACTTGGCTTCAAATGTATCAAAGGAAAGCATTAGATAAGCATCCATATCCTGAGCTTGTTTCTGTGCAGCATCCTTTACCTGTTGCTTGACTTCCTTGTTATGTGCTATTTGGGATTCTCGTGATAATTCGGCAATTTTCTTCTCTCTTTCTTTACCCTCATTATAAGAACTGGACATATCTTCTATCCCTGTCCGTATTTCTTCTAAAACAGGCATATCAAAATCAATACCAATGATTGATAAATCCTGTTCTGTTAATCCTGCACTCTTAAAATCAATTTCAGTTAATAAGTTGCGTAAGGCATCTATGTCAAATTCTCCTTGAACAGATTGATTATTCATAAAGATATTCTGTTCTTTTTCCTCTTTTTCTGATAGATTTACCTTGTCAACACGAAGTATATAATCAGTTTCTTCTGTTCCATCATATCCGTTGAGCTGGTCTAAGACGGTCACACGCTGATGACCGGAAACCAAATTATTTGTCCGTTCATTCCATATAATACCTCCAAGCATTCCAACACGTTTAATATTCTGCTTTAACTTTTTCAATGCAGAATCCGTTATCTTCCTTGGATTATAATTTGCAAATTGAATGCTACTACGAGCAATTTCAACAGACTCTGATTTAAAATATTTATTTAGTTCTTTGCTCATAATCAAACAATATTTTTTCTGACAATGGAAATGCTTTCAATATTTTCTGTAAATCCTCTGGCTCATTTTTCTTTAACCATAAGAATACCTTTATATCAAACCAAAGTCCATTACCGGCTTCTTTAAAGTATTCAACTGGAGTTGGAAGATTGTGAAATTTGATATATGCAAGCACCTCTTTCTTTTTCCACAATGATAAAGGATATGCTATTTTTGACTTTATGTTTATAGCTTCATCCTCATATGTCCTAAGCATTAACCTACGATTCAAGCTATCCGATTGTTTCATTCCAAGAAAGCACCAGTCAATACCTGTATGCGCTCTGACACGCTCTACCACATCCGCTAATTTTAGTATTTTAACATCTTTTTGTGGCTGGCAAAATAATCCGATTTTCAATGCTCTCGATAAATTCCAATGTGGCACTTCTAAAAATGTCACATTGTTGTATTTCGACTTTGAATAATTTATGAATCTGTTTATATGGTTCAGTCCTTTAACAAAATACATAAATACGCACACCACTTCTTTAAAATGTGGTGCAACCATATCAAGCATGGCGATAGAGTCTTTACCGCATGAATAAAACAATAGCACACGGTCAGTCTGGTTGCTGACCGTGGCTATAACTTTTGATGAATGTTGCTGTATATTCATCATTTCGCACCAAACAAACGGTTATAGTCCCTCTGTTGCTGCTCTCTGCTTTGAATACGACCTGATGCACCCCTTCGCGCACCAATGTTGTCACCTCTCTGATAATTATAGACTCGGCAATTAATTTTTATGGTTTAACAATTGAATTTATCTAACACCTTACCCAACTTATAAACTATTTGAGCCATAGCATACGTCATACCGTCTTTCTCATAAGTTATAACATTATCGTCCTCATCTGTTATTACTTCTATTTGTGCTGATTTTACCTCAACAATCAGATAAGGACGTGTGCCTTTTTGTTCACCTGTTATTAGTTTCAGTGCATCATATTTTACTATCTCAGGCTTACAATCGACACCTTTAGGCACGAGCGATGCCATTTTATATACCTTACCATCATCGCCACGATAAACAACATATCTTGAACAATACATGGTAGGTCTCAATTCTCTAAACTCTTCAGTCTTTTCGCCTGTCAATATTTCATTGAAAGGCTGTTGCTTAATAGTCAATGCTAATACTTTCATAATCGTGTAAAATTAAAATTTATGTTAGTTGCGGGTAACGGACTCGAACCGCTGACCTTCACCAAGTCGAAGTGACGAGCTGACCACTGCTCTAACCCGCGATCATACCACTAAGGTACAACCATAACCAAAGATACAGAAACTTCTACAATCGTTATTTATGACAATCGATTTATTGTCGTGAACCAAGCCATTTGTCCCGTCTTTCTCTACACACCTCTAAGGTAGGCGCACAACAAGAAAAAGTTCACCACTTTCAGTACGGTAATCGTACTGGTACATTCTCACTCTCTTTCTGCCTAACTTCGTTGTGTAGGTAGTATAATTCTCTTTACCGGGTTGACATACGCTGCAACCGTTTTCGTTTATTGAGTTAATGATTTACTTATAAATGATATACCGATACTACATGACTGCAAAAATCGCCATCACCATAAGCTATGATTTCGTATTTATCGCCTTTCATATCGGCAACTATGTAATTCATATCCCTTTCGATTACTTCATAATCATCAGGTAAATGATTCTCTATAAAATCATCCATTGAATCAGTGGTTGTAAAAAGTGGATATTCAGTCTGCCATCTGTAATATTGCAGACCGTCCAAGACCATTTGTTTAGTCAGCATAATCATTTATGTTTTTCAATATTGCTTTTAATTCTACACAGTACAAGTAATATGTATATCAATGTCATGCAGATAATACACAATAAGCAATCTGTTTTGCTAATTGATTTTGTAACGTAAGAAGCTGAAATGAAAACAAACATTACAAAATACGTGATTACATCTGCTCCATTCATACGCTTTTATCCATTGGTTTCCAATGCGTAATATATCCATCATCTAAATTGCTATAATACTCTTCTTCGTCACTTAAACCTAAACACACCCAAATTTCACCATCTTTATCTACAGTGCCAGTATATTCATAGTCACCGGTATGTAATTTCACCTTTTCGTTAACGGGAGGAATGCAATCAGCAATCCTTATCCACCCTTCATTATCCAAAGTTTCCATAATAATCAATATTTAATGTTTCACATTCAATCTTTCTTCACTTGTATAAGCCACTACAAGCCCAGTTTCATCATGCCGTATCGTGACATACTTCTCGCCTATCTCTATGGTAGAAAAGTCGTATGGTGTACATAGCTTACCCAATACCTTGCCCAGTTGTTTCATCAGTGGGGCTTCGGGGCTAATCATTAAAATTAAATCCGCTTTCATAATCGTGTGTATTGTGGTAGCCCGAAGGCTACCGAATTAAACTTAGAATTTCTCTATTTTGAGATTATCATTGATGATAAACTCACGTCCACACTCTAAAATCACACGGGTATTTGTAATTCTTTTTATCACTCTTACTACATCATCGTGCGATATGCGTGGCGTACCGTCTGCATGACAACCATTAGATAAATCACCTGATACTCTATATCTCAAACCTACTATAACTTCATTTACGTTCATAATCTTCTATATTACCGGATTAAACTATTCAATTTCTATGTCTATAATTTGCAGAATGTTATCTGTAATCATGCTATTTACACTTAATTGAGCAGACTTTATGCCATTAGCACCCATCCACTTTTTTGCTTTGTTGATAGCCGTCTGCTTGTTGCTGCCGTCAGATATCAATGCGCCTAAATCATTGTAATCGCTATCTAACAACTCAAAGTAGTACCGCTTCATAATCTTCTATATTGCGCAGGGCTTTCACCCAGCTGGTTAAACTTAAAACTTATTCTCTTTTAGCCACTGCCGATAAACTCTACCACAGATAGCTTCGTCACTTTCAAACGGGCCACCATAAGTATATTCAATCAACTCTGATGCACCGTGGGGCGTTATAGTAACTTCATATTCATCTAATGCGCATGGGTTACATACTATTCTTCTGCAACTAACTATTGCCTTATCATACTCTTTTTTCATCACTTTATATCTTTGTGGTGGGGTTATTAGCCCCACCGATTAAACTTATAATATCGTAATCTCTTTATTGCCTATCTCTGTATCTACATTCAGAACCTCATACTTTTGAGCTTTGTAGTTATAAACGACTTCACAAGTATTGAAACCTCTGCCATCTTCTCTTTGGTCATAAACAGTATTTATATGCTGGTACATCTTCTTGCCTAACATGAAGTTTACCTTACCTGATGTACAGAAGTAGAATGCCACTGCATACTTCAATGTTTTCTTTTCATCAATCTTCTTTGTTGCCATAATCGTATATGTTTTAATTGTTATTACTTCGTTTCTGATGATGCAAAGATAGTATCATTTATAATACAAAATACTATTTATGCGTTAACAAATCATAATTTAGAGTATTATTTATAATACATACTAATAAATAAGTATTTTTGCATTATGGAAGCAAAAGGAGTAATACACTTAGAAATTAAGGCTACCGGATTGCATAGGTATTTCGGTTCGCCATCAGCTATGTATGATAGCTATACAAGTCAAGAACTTGGAATAGCTCGCCAGTCCCTTCTGAACTATTGGCAGAAAACAGAAGAACCTTACGAGAATGCTATTTGCATAATTAGGAAGGGGGAGTTAGAGCGAAAAAAGAAACCAATCATAAAGAAAGGAGAATAAAATCATGGGAAAGAAACTTATCGTAACTGCAAAATATGATACTTTAGAATATCAAGCAGAAGCAAGTCCATACAATCCAAGCGCACATGAAGAACAATATAATTCTTGCGTAAAGGATATTAACAAGCAAATAGATAAAGCCAACAAGTCTGAAATGAAACTGGCATTTACATTTTCACATAAAATAAAATAACGATAAACAAAGGCGCACCCAAAACGATGCGCCTACTTTTGTCAATTAGTTCTCGATTTTATATCAGAGCCTCACGGCTGGAATATCAGAATCTGACAGCTTCCATTCTTCTGAGAAGATTATTATATCTCTCTTGTATAAGAGCTCTTTGTTTATCGGAAGCTGTTACAATCTTTCCCTTATATTTCCGCATGACAGATTCATTCATGCCAATTTCCTTTGCAAACTTACTGGCATTTATGAAAGGGAATGCCTCGAAGAATCCACTCAAATCATAAATATACGAAACAGAATAGCCAGACTTATACCACACGGGAAACTCACCATGTTTCTCTTTGTAATATTCAGCCTGTTCTTCCAGTACAGACAGGAAATCATCTTTGGCTTCCTGCTCCGTAAGACCGAAACCATACGCGCCGTTCACGTCTTCCGAATAAATAGAAATACCTCCATCATTCGCCTTTTCGATAATCGCCTTAATCTTCTTCATAATCGTGCCATTTTTAATTTCGTCAATTAAAGCACCCACCGAAGTGGGTGCAGTCCTTTTACTTCTTTAACCCCGCCTTTTTCATCATACTATCAAGAGTACCGTTTGGAATCTCTTTTGCCGGATGCCTACCGACAGGGATAAAGTAGTCAAAGTCGGGATGAACATATTTGTAATGGTTCGTCCCCTTCTTGATTGTCCAGCCTGCTGATTCAATCAATTTGTAAAACTCTGAATACTTCATAAAATCAAAGAACTTTTTAATTGACGCCACAAATGTAACGTTTTTGTTACAACCACAAAAGTAACCACAAAGAAAATAGTAACATATTTGTTACTTTTAACAATTAACGAAGCCGGCCTACTTCTCTAGCTTTATCCTTTCCATCATCTCCCCATATATCCAATCCACATCTTGCCGGAAATACTTGTACAGCTGGTAAGAGAAAACCAAGTTATTACAGTTATTGGATATGGTTGTCTGGGCATTTACACCTAAAACCTCCGCCAGCTTATCTCGAAGGCCATTTTTCATCTTTCCTCCGGCAAGGGTACTCGGAGAATACAAAAACAAGATGATAAAAATGAATTTCTTTCGTTGGGTAACATTCCCTGACCTAAATATCTCCTTTTGAGAAATAATCTCTTGGAACCACCGATATAACATTCCTATCATATCAAGATCCGTCAATATAGGTTCTGTCAGCTCTTTTTCCCTTTCCGATAACTTTGATTTCTGCTCTCTAATTGATTTTATTTCCGCAATTTCTGAAAACATGGCACAATTATTTAGAAGTAAATAGTATATTTGTACTAAATAATCGTGTGGGGAGGTAGCGTTACTGGTGGTTCGGGGCGTTGCCTCTTGTATTTTTTAGAATGGAAGATCTTCTTTTGATTGTTCAGGTTGATAGAGTTTCGATTGTGGACTGGCTTCTTGCTGGGCAAATCTACTTCCCAATAACTCCAGCTTATCAACAAATATTTCTGTCACATACCGCTTTGATCCCGTTCTATCCTCATACTGCCGGGTCTTGATCTTGCCCTCGATATAGATTTGAGAACCCTTCCTGACATACTTTTCTACGACCTCGGCCAGACCTTTCCAAAAGATAAGACTATGCCATTCCGTGCGGTCTGGAACCTGGATCCCGTTTTGAAGGGTATAGCCTTTCTCCGTTGTAGCAAGCGATAGATTGGCGACCTTTGTCCCGGCAACATCTTTCACATCAGGGTCCTTGCCGGTATGACCGAGAAGGATTACTTTATTTACGCTCATGATTATGCTATTTGATTATATTTTTCTGCTATTTTCCCGAATCTTTCCGGATCAACCAACTTTGTAACGAATACATTGAAAGCTTCTGTTGCTCTTTGGAAGTTATCTGAAATATCACTGTTACCTGATATGGAAGCTGCCGTTCCGTTTCCATACTGCATGTCGATAAAACTTTCGGACTGGATAAGCGCAAGGCGGTCTTTGGTCGTCAGAGTGGGAGAAGGCATTTCACACGAGTGGTTATACCCGTTCCCGTAGTATGCAGAAACAAACGCGTGATGGTCTATCGCCGTGATTGTTCCGGCTGGCTCGTCAACGGAGCGGTTCTTGCTCTCAGGGTGTCCGCTGTATTGCTTAGAGAGGAAGGAAACCTGCGTAAGTCCTAATCGGTTCTGCGTAGACACTACCGGGCAAGGCTGGTCTATTCCTGGTGCTTGGTATTTTCCACTCCGACTCATGGAGTTATATTTCACCAAGAATGCTTCCTTCCCTCCGGCGACAAACTTAATCAGCCCCGCATATATTCGTTCCAAGGTCTTTTCCGAAAGCGGTTTGTCTCGGAAAATCGTATTGCCTTCGTCGTCGAAGTCAAGAACATCCTTGACCGCCTTCCATTTCTTCAAGTCTCCGAAGAGAGTCTTTGAGCCTTCCTTGCAGTGCGTAGGCTCTGGGAACACAATAGGTAATCCCTTCCGCGCAAATATCCCGAAGAACCGCTTGCGGCTGGTATATGCGCCATAATCGGCTGCGTTCAAAATACGATGATCGAAAGTGTAGCCGTATTTCTTCACGTTGTATACCCATCGCCGATACAGTCTGCCCTTATCCATGCTGATAGGCTTTCCTTTCTCATCCATATCTCCCCAAGACATAAACTCTTCCACATTCTCAATTTGAATGTAATCCGGATCAATAGCATCAATATAGCGGAACAGGTGTTCTGCAAGCGTCCGGCTGTCTGCGTCGCGCGGCTGGCCTCCCTTTGCCTTGCTGAAATTCGTACATTCGAGAGAAGCCCAAAGGGCGACCAGCGCACCGGGGGTCTTCTCGCGGCAGCTCTGTAAGTGGGAAACAAGCGGAGACAACTCCAACGTCCTTATGTCCTCCGTAAAATGAAGTGCTTCTGGGTGATTTGACACGTGGGATGCTATCGCGTTTACATCATGGTTAACACAGGCAATGACTTCGGCACATTGTTCGCCGTTCAATCGTGCGGAGCTCACGCCAGTAGATGTTCCACCAGCTCCGCAAAACAGGTCTATATATATCAGTTTTATCATTCTTTTAATTCAGAATAATTGATTTTTCAAGGCACGCTCCAAGAGGAGCGCACCGAAAGGTTAAAGTTTAAAGCTGAATGCTGCCACCGCCCGAACCCTGCCACTGCTGTACTTGCTGTTGTTGAGCGCGCTACCACTGGAGAAGTTCACGCCCCATGCGTAGTTCTGGCTGTACTCGGTACTGGACCAATACCACGCCGAGGAGGAGGCTAACGGTTCTGCACCTATGTATTCAAGCGCATCGTTTATGCTGTCTTTGTAATGCGCCATTAGGTTGAGTTGTCCCAACGAAGGGATGTATTCGCCATCTTCCAGCAGATTTTTCAACTTTGGATTTCTGACTACAAGGCGTTCCGTATTTTTCTGTCCGTCAAAATCAAACAGCGCATCACATTCACGTTCGTAATATGTCCCACTTCCGGATTCTCCACGGCTATCATCGTCAAGCAATTGTACGCTATCATGCTCCGTCAGTGAGATTGCAAATGACATGTATCCGTGCTTCAACCCGATGTATCGTACACAATCTTTGGAGTTATCGCCGGTAAACGGCTCTGCGTGTCCGTCTTCGTAGATTAGATACAGTCCGCTGGCGTGCTCTACTTTGTCCTTTTCAGATGATACGCGGTCGTTACATACGGGTTGGCCACTCTTGGTGATCGCCGGCATGATTACCGACAGGTTTAAATTTTTGATGTTAACATTCATTGTTTTTAAATTTTAGGTAGTTATAGATGTATTAATGTTTCGTGTTTTGATTGATTTCCTTTTCCAGTCTGTCGATCAGTCTTTGATGTTTGGCAGCCACATAGTTGCAGTGTATTGCCAAGTTCCGGTCTCGTTCTTTTTCGAGGCGCTTTATTTCTTCTATTTCCCAATTTTTCATATCACATAGCTATTAAATCAAACAAGGTAGGCGCACTAACTTCCATTTCAATCTCACGTAGATAAGAAAGCCCATCTTTCCAGTAATCATAATTGAGTTCTGTTGAAAGTCCCCTACGACCTAACTTGATAGCACAATAAGGGACGGTTCCAATACCACCAAACGGATCAAATACCAATTCGCCTTTGTTTGAATACCGTTCAATCAGCCTTTCAACGATGTCCAACTGAAGAGGGCAAATATGATTCTGTCGTTTCTTTTGCGACTGTTTGGTGTTAAGCGTCCGCATACGAACCACATCATCCCATATCCAATCCTTTTTGCTTACCGAGTCAACGGCCATAAATGTCTTTGGCAGTTTCCCGTATGCATCCAGCTCCTCAGCAAATGAAACGTGCTCTTCATAGTTGTAGATATGTTCACGTTCGTAGTTACGGAACAAATGGCGTATCTTATCAATACCGGCACCTTTTATATCTTCGTATGACAACAGGGAATTACCGGATGATTTCCAGCTTGCGTGAGCGTCTATCTGCCAACGGGCAAGCGAGTATTCGCTTTTGTTTTTGGTTACAGGTAGATCTGCGTATGCACGTGACGTATCTGTTGGCAGTTTGCGGAAAAGCAATACATATTCTGGGCAACCTATACCCATCTTAGAGCCGTCTTTGCACATTTCTGTATAACCCAATCTGTAAGTTTGATTATTCTCCCTTACGACATCCGTATCTACCGTGATACGTCCCATGTACCGGAATCCATGTTTCATGTAATGGAATACTGTCATTTCGCTAAACGGATCGATAGTCGGCATACCGTCGCCCGTAGCATTCCCAAACAAAACACGGTCTTTTACATGAATACAGGCAAGACGGCCGGGCTTCAAGATACGCATTAGTTCCGGCGTGAGGTAATCCATCTGTTCAAAGAACTTATCGTTATTCTCATTATGACCAAAGTCATTATAAGTAGGCGTGTACTCGTAATGGTTGGAAAACGGAATACTGGTTACGATCAGATCAACAGAGTTGCTTTCCATCAGCTGACATTCCAATACATTGTCATTGTTAATAGCTCTCCATAACTTCCCGGATTTTTCCTCACGTCTAGCGAACATCCAACGCATCATCTTTTCTTCTGCCTTTAATCCAAACAGACCATTAGCGTGTACTATATCGGTCATTTTAGAAACCATGTCGTTATGCTGTGCCCACTTCTGCATAAAGCTCTTGTATATCTCTCCCTCGCTTTCTGCATAGACCAAATAAAGATCAACGGGATATTTTTGCATAAACCGATAAATACGGGCTATCGCCTGGAATTTGTCATTGAACCGGTAATCTATAAACATGATTGCTTTATGACAATGATATTGGAAGTTCAGACCTTCACCAAGCATCTCCGGTTTAGCTGCAAGGTATTTCAGCCGGCCATCTTTAAAGTCGGATATTATCTTATCGGCTTCATCATCATCTTGCGAACCATATACGGCCTTACAACCAGGAATCGCTTTGCATAGTTCCAGCCGTTCAGCTTCCAAGTCATGCCATAAAAGGAAATGGTCGTCCTTGTTTTCCGGGCGATTGATTATCTCTACCACACGGGCAATCTTTTCCTGCATGTTATCTCGGCGTTCTTTTGCCGCGTCAGCAAGTCCGAGAGCAGCCTCACGAAACATTTTCACCTGTCCGTCACGATCAGCTCCAGCCGTAGAATTGTCCACATTCACAATCTCTTCATGTACGCGGAGTTCAGGCAACTCATAGCCAGTATCCGGATAACCAAGGTCGGAAGGCTTGGTTAGGAACAACGCCCATGTAGATACCCACAACCAAAACTCTTTTTCCTTATGCGGATAAAGTGTCAAGTTATTCGCCTTCGTGCTGTCTCGCTGAAAGAATCGAGTAAGAGCCTGTCCGGTGTCCATCACACCAAGATAACCAGCATAATGTATAAGTTCCTTGTATCTGTTTGGCGAAGGTGTAGCCGTAGCAACAAACCTGTAAGGGACACCCGAGAACAACGGTAGAAACTCCTGATAGGTCTTGGTGCCGAATCCGCGCAACACGCTGGCTTCATCCAATGATGTTGCAGTAAAATAGGACGGATCTATTCTCACTCCATCCTCACCATCACGCACACGTTCGTAGTTTGTTACCATGATGTCGGTAGGACATATCATCACATCTGCCATAGTTCGGACATAGGTTACTTTCATGTGCAAGTGTTGTTCCGCTTGTGTTAGGAACTCGACTACCACACGCTTAGGGCAAACGATCAATCCCTTGCCTCCTTTATGGTTCAAGATTAACCGAAGTATTTCCAGCTGGGTGACTGTCTTTTGCATACCGAAGCTGGAGAATATAGCACGGCATCCACCGGCAACCGCCCAACGAACGGTATCTTTTACATGAGGGTATAATGTCGGGGTAATTTCTTCCGAATTAATTTCAAATCCTGTTTGATGACTGATAGCCATCTTATTTCTTAGAAATTCTATATATTCCATGATAATTTTAATTATTTCAATTTTGTATCCACCTCCTCAAACACCACACTCTCACTATCCGGTCTATATTTGGCAAAACAAGCCGTCATATACTTGCAACTATTCGCACCACCCTTGCTACGGAAAACGCATCCGCGACAAATTACCATTTTACCCTTTACGATAGCTCGGAAACGTTTTATTATCAGTGTCCGATCTGCGAAGTTTACAATGGTGCCAATAGGTGCTATTCTTAACTTTTCTACTGTTTTCATTTTTTAGCTTGATTATTCTGATTCCATAATCTTTTTCAGAAACTCCAAATGATCCGGAAATGGTACGGAGTTCTTGTCTTGCTTCTCGTATCTTTTTTCTCGTTGTCTTTCCTGTTCTTCCCGGTCGTATTTCTCCAGTTGCCTTTTTCTGTATGCTTTGAACTCAATTAGAGCAGACATGATCACCATAGGATCCACAACACCGTAAAAGGTGCCATATTCGCCAGCTTTCAACTTGAAGAAAAAAAGCAACAATTCGGAAGCTTTCAGGTAATAGTATTCCACACGTATCATCACGGAAAGCTCCAAAACCTGTTGGAATGTAGGCTTCTCTTTTACACCGGCAAACTTGTACAAGTCCATCAGTTGAGCAATTATCCAAGTATTCACCTGTTCATCTGGATAGGTTTCTCCGAGCAAAGCCAATGAAGGCGCATTCCCCTTGAACGAACGTTCCAGATTTTGAGCACATACAACCTGTAATGAAGGATTGAACTTTTTAGCGAAACTTTCACCGTCCCCGTATCTATTTACTACTAACCGTGTCCTTTCCGAAAGCTTTTGCGGCATATTCGAGGATTTCACGGTCTGTTTGTTCCTCTCGTGATTTTGCCCCGTTTGGAATTGCCGGATAGTTTCTGCTATTCTTGTTGTCATAATTACCTGATATTACTTTCTCAAAATTCGTTGGTTTGATAAGCCAATCGAAAGATGCTGTCCAGCCTTTTTTGTTCTGCCCTTTCAAGAAATCGCTTTGGTATGCCCTATGAATCATGTCGGCAAACGTCTTTTTGCCATAAGATTTTATACGTGCGTTAATCATCCCTTTACGGCTATCAGAAAGCGGAGTCCTGACCGTACCAAATACACCTTTTGTTTCTTCATTGAAGAATTTGACAAGTTCGGAGTAATCGATATGTTCGGCGTGGGGCTGCGAAGTCCCACATACAAGAGATTCGTCAGAATCTCCTATATTATTTTCTTTCTTATCTTTATTAACTTTGTTTCCTTGCTGTTTCCGAGGTGTTTCCTTAGTGTTTCCTTGCTGTTTCTTTTCCGTTTCCTCTCGTATTATTTGCGAATTGTATTTATCGTAATTACAGATAGTTATAACGGTTTGTCCTGTTCCCTTTGGTGTTTCCTTTATTATCATTTTGTCCTGTATCAGTAGATCCAAGAATGAATTTACCTTCTTTGTAGACCACTGCCAACGACCAGCTAAAAACCGCAATGAAGCAAGAATCTGGCCCCTCTTAACCTCTATAAACCTATTGCCGATAAGTTGTTTCGTGTCTTCAAATCGTGCGCTCTGAATCAAATCAAGCCATGCTTCAAACCTCGAATATATGCGCTCTTCGCACCACAATTGGTGCTCAAATAGTCGCCTGCTAATAGGTATGTAATATTCCATAATCAAATCGCATAATCACAATTTCGTTTGCTATCCGCAACAAAACGTTTGTTGAAAAAATTGCAATAAACCACTTTGGGATTGCCTTTCATTACCGGAACCGGTGTCCCGTGACGACATTTCGAACAGGTGTCCGGTCTGATAACCGGACGGTCACTTTTCCTTGCCATATCCTAAAATCTTACATTTGTCAATTGTCGTCCTTTCGAGAATACCGCCCACTTGCCATTTCCAGTATCTTTCAAATGCAAATCGGAAACTTCACCGAAACGGTTGATGTTACCGCATAAATCCACAAACCACGCCGTCTTTCCTTTGTATGGACGGATGCAACGGCCTACAATCTGGTAATACATCGCAAGTGACATGGTAGGTCTGGCCATAACAACCGTATCAAGTTCTGGGTAATCAAAGCCGGTAGTAAGTACGCCTACATTAGCTACTACTGGTATTTCTCCGGTCTTGAACATTTCGAGTATTCTTTCACGTTCCTTCTTTGGAGTATCACCGGAAACAATGACACATCCGGGTATGGACATCGTCAATCGTTCCGCTTCTTTCAAAAACCGGGTAAATACCAAAATACCCTTCCTCTTGCCTCCTGCTTTCGGATTCATCAGCCTTTGGACGATATGAACGATGTAACTATAAAAGTCTATCCGTTCATATTCCTTTTGGACTGACTTATCGGTATAGTCGGCTCCGGTAGTGTTTATCTTCAAATTGAGTTCGTTCCATCCGGTAGGATTCATCGGATAGTAGTTCACCTTTGAGAGATAGCCCATATCAAGCAAGGTCGATACCTGTACATGATAAATGACCTCTGAAAACACATGGGGCTTTGTCCGGGTTATGAATTTTAGCATAGAGCCGAAGTCACGGCTGGAACTCAAACGATATGGCGTTGCCGTTAATCCAAGAACCTTGCACTTCACAGCATCGAAGAAATCCTTGTACATTCCCTCTATCGGATTCACAAGGTGACACTCGTCCACGATGATATTCTTGAAGTGGGCAAAAAGTTCCGGATGGCTTTTCACGCTACCGATGGTTGCGAATGTTATCCGGCTTATCTCTTTTGAATTGAAGGAGGCGGAATAAATGCTACAATCGAGAATCCCGTAAGAACAAAGTTTCTTGAAGTTCTGTTCAAGAATTTCCTTGCTCGGCTGGAATACCAATGTGTGACCGTCAAGTCTTGCGGCTATATCCGCTATGATAAGGCTCTTTCCGCTTCCTGTAGGCAATACCATGATAGCATTTGTTTTCTTCGCCTTGTTATTGAAGAAAGAAACGGCAGCATCAGAGGCTTTCTGTTGGTAATCTCGTAATACATAACTCATAGCCCTTTCTCCTTTCGTAACTTCTTATTAAGTGCTTTGTAATACTTGATTAATTGTTCGTACTCAAAATCAGTCATTTTAGTAGTACCAGCAGCTTTCACTTTTAGTAAAGCAAATTTCTGTTGTCCGATTTTATCAATCAGATTCACCCGATACCCTTCTAAATGGTCGGCTTTGAATCTATTGCAGTGTCGGCATTCGGCATGACAATTGTTTTCATCAAAACGGGTCGCCAAATGTGTACGACTGAAATAGTGGCCACAATCAGCTTGTTCAAAGGGCTTTATTTGCCCGCAACTGATACATCGAAAAACCCCATTAGGCATACAATCACGAAGCCGGATGAAAAGGGAAAACTCTTTATCAAGTTTTGCCTTCAAATCCGGCTTCTTCTTTACTGTTATACCAGCTTTGTCAAACAGTGGCAAAGGCTTGTCTTTCTTCTTTGCCTTTTTTCTTTTTATGTAGTACGGCATATTTAGAATAATTTATTTGTTGCAGCGACCGGACTCAAACCGGCATCTAAAGTGCAACCCTTACGGGTGTGGCTGCCATTTCCACATTATGCAACACACCGCCATGTAAGCAAGCCATATCTTCACAGACCGAGCTTGCCGAATTAAATGAATCTATTGAATCAAATTTATTATCACTCTGTCTCAACGATGATAGATAACTGGCCACAAGCGGCTCCGTTTTCAATTTCAGACTTTGTTGCGATTGCTACTGCGTAATCGTAACCCATTTGTTCAAGTTGTTCTTTAATCTTTTCCATAACTCTGAAAATTAAAATGTTTATACTAAATTCACTCCCTCGATAATTCCGTTACCGAGATTGTTTTTCTCCGATATGTTGTTTGGATTTATTGGGGATAGCTTAACAAAGAAGTACTCTTTATCAAAATATTTCTCCAGTTTTTCCGTATCAAAATCTGATTCATTCACCAACGTAAGATTGATAGTAGTTTTCAGGTTACTTTCGGTTCGAATCCGACCAAGTTCTCCTATACTCATCTTCTTTGGATAAGGAATAAGCCAGTTTCGTTTCTCTTCATCAAAGCTATGCAGACTGATTTGAAGCGTCACATTGCCTTTAACGAAAGAAAAATCGCTCCCCTTAATTCCAATCGTTGAAACATAATGGTGAGTGTTCGGATATATTTCAGAAATACGCCCGATAGCTTCCTTTACGGCTTCAATGTTCAAGAATGGTTCTCCCATACGGGTATAGTTTATCTTGAACTCATTGGCATCGCAAGGGTCGAATCCAGCCTGCTCAATGGCAAATTCCACCTGACCGACAATCTCATCAGCCGTAAGGTTGCGATAGCGTTTCATATTACCTGTAGCACAAAACTTGCATCTTACAGGACATCCGCTCATTGTCGAAACGCCAATCATCCAGCGTTCGGAACGACTTCCCAAGTTATCATTGTCAAGGAAGTTTTGTTTCCTTCCTATCGCATCTTTCGTGTAGTACGGAAGAAACGTATCAGTCGTCTCTACAAGCATACCGTCTTCAAGACGTAAACAATACACTGTTCCATTCTTAAAACTCTTACTTTTTACTATATTCATAATCAATCAAAGTTATAGTTGTCAAAATCATCACTATCTACAGGTATATCATTACCAAAATCCATTGAGTGATACCAGTATTCCATATAATCCATGCTATCCATAATGTTTTAATTTTTATTATTTGTTGATTCGGTGGGAAGCCGGGGAATCGAACCCCAGAAAAACATATACATATCATGGCTACTTACCTTTCTTCCCATTTGCCCCGACATATCCTCACGGACGGAACAGGGCTGTTTCTACTCTAAAACTAATACCATGAAAAAACAATATGCTATTATTCTATATAGGCTATTGAAAATTCTTTCGGGATGAATCGTCCTACCGGAATAGGTTTTGCCGATTCTATAGCTGTATGGATTTCCCTCTTCCTAAACTCATGTCCATTTTCTTTGGCTTGTTTCTCACATTCTTCCTCTTTATTTTTGAGGTAGTGAGTAATAAGCATCATCGCCCTATCAACGTTAAAAGTGTTCACGACAAAAGTTTGAACTCTTTCATCTTCATTTTCTCCATTCATGAAGGTAATTTTCGTCTCAATTTGGTAGAACTTCCTTTCGTCAGGCTTGGATTCTTCATCTTCCTGATTCTCTTCATCCATCTTATCAAGATATTCTTCTGTAGTAATCTCTTCTTTGAGGTAGGCTATCGAAGCGTCGTCCACCTTGCGTTCTTTCAAAGTATCGGTGAGAATTACACAGGAATCGAACTCTTTTACCATAGTCAGAGTGAATCCGAACAAATAGTTTAGTTCGATATAGTCTTTCAAGATAAGGCAAGCATTCTCCAACCCTGTTGCGTAAAGCAGGAACTTGCTTTTCTTACCTCCTATTTCCGCTTGGGCAATATGCGGATATAACACATTATTTTCATTCTCGAACGCCAAACGGTTCTGATTGCTGACTTCCACTTCCCTGATACCGTCAGCTTCCATGCTGAAACGAATTTTCGCCAAAATGTCTTGGTCTATCAACGTACCACGGTCGAAAAGAATTTCATTCCGTTCAATCGTTACTGTTTCACCGGTATCTTCATCAATGAAAGATTCCTCCCATGTTTTGAGGACACGTTTTGCAAGGTACATGTTGAGCATCTTCTTTGGGTCAGATGTCACATACCGGATTTCTGTTTTTCTTGTTTCTATCATAACTAAATAAATTCTTGATTTCTTTGTATTTCCTGCTGGGCGTATATCAGCATTTGATGTTCATTTGCAGCCGGCAGATAGATACCTGCCACTGATGCACTCCAATTACGGAAACGGTCAATACTCAGGGTCATTTCACCTGTTGTCAGTTCGGCAGAACTGCGTAAATAGGTTACTTCATTGCCTTTCTTGTTGACCGTCTTACGTTCAAACAAATCACGGTTGCAAGTCCTCTTATAAAAATCAATTTTTGCTTCATCGAGGCTGCAACCGTATTCACTACCGAAATACCCTAAAAGAAGATGCAAGTAGCTGTTTTGGGCAAGCGTGCGGTTAGGAAGCTTCTTTTTTACTTCCACAACGGCCCGCTCCTTGAACAGTTTATTTACATACTCCTTAAACTTGGGTATTTGGTATTCATTTTTCAAGTCGTATATCATCCATTTCCAAAGATTTTAGTATCGGTTATAAGTGCTCTGTTTTCTTCCAAGAACCGGATAAACTCCTCACAATGATTAGTAAGAATAGGAATATCACGTTCAGGATTGAAAACGTATGTTTCTGTATAGGTATCTACCACATAGCCGCCTTTGTTGAACTCTACAATGTTATACTCAAATGTCCGTACATCAGAACCGTTCTTCATTAAAGCGTATGGATATACTAAATGCTGGTGGTGATCTTTGAACTTTCCCACGGTATAACTACCGGTTGTTTTGATGTCGTGAACACTGGTAGGCATCAGTTCGTCAATCAGACCGTAAACCAATACATTGCCGTATGCAGTCGGAAGGATTGCCTCTACACGTTGCTGCGTCAACGCCCCTTTGTAGTAATTTGCGAACTCACGACAAAGGGATATAGGAAAGACAAATGAACGATTGTTATAAACGGCTTTCAAGGCTATAACCTTTTGCTCGCCATTCCCTATATCAGAATATATCTTTTCTACCTGCACCGTTTCAGATTTCCGGTTCTCAATCATACAGTCAATGACCTCATTAAAAGCCGTACCCTTGTCGGCAGCTTCGCTGTCAAACGGTTTACGGTTAATACGGTCTATCAGTTCTTGGAACTGCTTCTGCTGAAACTCTTCTTCTGTACAAGGCGGATTCTCACTCCACCCATAATAACGCTCATATATGACATCGCTATTAAGGTAATTGAAGTAAGAATCCAATAATGTAGCATATATCTTATACTTAGGCTGCATCTGAATAAGTTTTAGTCTCTTTGTTAAAAATCAGTCCTAATTCTTTCGCCTTAGCTGCCAACATCATTGAGGCTTTCATCTTTGAACTTCCCACATGGTTGAAATCATCAATATGGGCGATAAAGTCATTCGCTGAAGCTGCGTCGGCAACTAATTCTAAACAACCTGTTATATCTGATAGCACTTTGTTATATGCTTCTTGTTCAGCCTTTTTTGATTGCAACATAGTAAGATATGGAGCAATAATCCGAGTAGAGATAAAATCATTCTTGGTCGTCGGATTGCCGTTTTTGTCAAGGATGGTAGGTACTTCCATCACTGAAGGCAAGTTACAAGTATTCTTTCCGTCATTCCTTGATGTCGGATCGAAAGTAATAGTACGTCTCTGCACTCCTCTCTCACTCTTCATTTCCAAGTAACCTAACAAATCAAGTTCGGTGACGATGGAGTTGTAGGACTTCTCACGTAAGGCAGGAATAAACACCGTATCATCACCCTCTTTTCTTGTGTCACGATGGGCAACAAAAATGATATGTTTCTTCAGACTTGATAGCGTTCTTGTCATCCAAGAAAATTCAGCATTGATACCGCCCCAATCTCGAATAGATGGCTGCCTGGTTCCACATTTATAAGTGATGATAAAATCCATCATCTTACCAATGGTATCAACCACAATAGTCTGATAAACAGACAAATCTTCTTGCAAAACCAGCTGAACATCATTCCAAGAAGTGACCTGCACAGTGTCAATATTCTCCAAATGAGCCATATTCATACGCTTAACACCGTTGTCAAAATCCAACAACAGAGGCTTTGGTGCACTCAAAGCTACTGTGCTCTTACCCATACCTGCTTGACCGTAAATCATCATCTTTACGTTTGTTGGAATATTCAATTCCGTTGATTTTCTGATTAAACTCATGATTGTTATATTTTTAGTTAGTAATTATATTAGAGACTTCAATAAAGGATCTATACCATCCTTCAATTCTTTAAGTTTCTTCAGCGAATAAACTTTAGGACTATTCCTATGTACACCAGCCCTTTTCCAAGTCAATGCTCCCGTAGCGCACTGATGAGCCAACCACCTTCTACCAAATCCAAGTCGTATAGCTTGCGTTTCCGTAATCTCATCAATGACCGGATCCTTGGAGATCGCATATTCGCTGACAGCTTCTTTCGCGGCCGCTTTTATTATTTTCTGTAATTGCCAAACGTCAAGTTCCATATAATAAAGGCATATTACGCCCTCTAATTCTTACACGAACACGGGCGATAAGTTCTACATTGGCATTAGAACGGGTTCGGATTTGTTGCCGTTTCATGTCTAAATGACTATCAACACAAAGAATAATCAAAAGTACACAAGCAACAAATGATCTCATGGCCGGCGAAAAGTCCAGCGTCAACCGGATACCTGATATCCTCTCGGCTAACTTTAATGCCAACTCCCTCCCATTCCGAACACCCAAAATTAAAAATGCTGTCTGAAGCTGGTTATTTATCGTACTTACTGCACGATGCTTCAATACGGCAATCTCCTTTTTTTCATACCCGGCTGCGTACATTTGTGCTGTAATGTCACATTCGGGCGTTAACTCGGTAAATACTTTCATAATCGTGTGTATTTAAAGTTTGAATCAGGAATCTCTAAATACTGTAACTATCCCTTTCGGAACATTAGTTTCCGATCTCCACTTATGTCCATTTTTGTACCCTTGTGCATTAAGCAATGAAACATTGTTGCGCACTGTGCAGACTTTATCGATAGGAAATTCTACTTTCTTCCCTTTCTTTAAGTCTCTCATACGAGGCATAATTTCCACTTTTTTCTCCATAAACTGATTATATTTAATTGAATGTGGACGGAACCGGTAACGATCCGGCATACACACTTCCGGCTGTGTGCAGAGCATTCCATACGCCCGCCCGTTTGCCGGGGTTTTCACCCGGCTGCTTTTGCTAATCTAAACACAAAACGAATTAAACAACTTCAAGAAAAGCCTTAATAGCCAACATTTTCTTTTCAGCTAACACTTTGGCAGCTTCTTCTCGATTTTTCCAATCTTTATAAAGTTCGAGGTCCTTTTTTGTACTTTCGAGGTCTTTATTAAGAGACGACACCAATTCAATCAGTTCCTCTCTTGTCATTTCTTCAATACCTTTTGTTTCCATATACATTATTATTAATAGTTACCAACTTTTTTCTTTATAAATGGCGATCATTAGAATAACCGACATCACGAATGTTAATACGTGAAACGGATTAAAAAACATGCCAACAAAACAGGTAGCCGACATCAGTACTGCGCAGATGAATAAAATTAGCTGCACTCTTGAATAAAAAATTACTCTTTTCATAAGCGTTAGAATTAAATTGTACCCGGCAACCGATTCGATCGGCAGCATCACACATTATGCCGGGCTATATATTAAAGCGACATTCGATAGACCGTTTAACACCGATCCGGGACAAGTCAACCGGACTTCACGGACACGACATAATATCCAATATCGCCAACCTTATTACCTTCATTAATAAGTTAGTTTATAATCCTTTCGTTTCAACCCCATTTCTGTGGGTACTAAGGTGTAAGTAAGAGAAAGAACCATCAGAAGTGACCGGGTGAGATATGCCCTACGCCCACCCGACCGGGCTTTAGTAAGCCGTTATGAAGTTTTCTACTTTGAAGCTTCTGAATCCATTCGCATCTACATCGAAGTAGCGGACAGTTTTGTAGTTTTCTGATCCAGTTCCTTTTATTAGGCTCTGAACATCTTTGAGAGTACCCTTAGCACGGCGAAGCGATCCATCTGCCTTTTCATAAGCGAACGTTACAATACCTCTGTGCATTTGCTTTGTCAACCGGTATAAAGCCCATGCGCGAGAAAGACATACGGCGAATGCTTTACCGGTTGTTCTCATTAGCTCATAAGCCATACAGAATACTTTGTGTCTAAAATTTGAAGTTTTCATAATCATGTGTGTTATATGCGTTAGTATAAAAATGAGTTCATTGCTTCATAACTACTGAAGATTTCAATAGCAGGATCGTTAGACCAGTCCAGCGGGGTGAGATATTCAACCTCTCTTTCAAGAACTTCTATTTCATCAGAGAGAATCTTCACGATCTCAGACTTGCTATCTACATTGTATATATAGCAGGCTTCTTCTTCGCTAATTGTGCTCAACGCTTCTAACTCGCCTTTTTTGTTTTCGAGTTCTGCTAATGCTGTTTCATAAGATCGTGCCATAATCGTGTATTTTAATGTGTTTATCCTATTTACTTTATTAAATCAATCTTGTATCTTTGTCGTGATTGATTGTTTGATGATGCAAATATAATACTATTTAGTATCATTCAATACTAATCAGTATCAAACATTACACTATTTAGTATTTTTAACTATATGACAATAAATGAAAGATTTGCTGAGATACTTAAAACAAAGAATATCAGCGTTAAAGAAGCATCCGTATTAATAAGAAAATCAGAGGTATATGTTCGCAAGTTAATGCGAGCAGGCGAAAGCTTTGGTATAGAACCCGTGCTTCTAATACTAAACAGTATAGAAGATATTAATCCTGATTGGCTTCTTAGAGAAAAAGGAAGTATGTTTAGAAGTCAATATAACACCGAAGAACCAGCCCCCATCACCTCCGAGCGTTTACTTTCTATCATAGAGAGCCAACAGAGAACCATCGAGAACCTTTCAAGGAAATGAAAGAATATACCTCAATCGAGAAAGACACCATATTAAGATGCTTCTATCTTGGAGTTTCTATAAACTACCAATCATGCCAAGATATTATCAACATTCTTGTATCTGATGGATATGTAGTGCTACGTACATCCGTAAACGGAAGGGCATATCATATCACAGACAAGGGAAAGGGATTCATCTTGCAAGGCGGGTATGCTAAACAAGACAACGAAAGGAAACAAGAAAAAATAGAAAAATGGAAAACAAGTACCATTAATTTGGATAATGGCACTTGTAATAGCCATCGCCAGTTCAATAATAACGCTTATCGTAACAAAACTGCTATCGTAATAAGACTACCGAATATGGCGCCTAACATACACATGGATACGAATAACCGGCTATTCATTTTTACCAATTCATTCGTGACCTCGTTTCTTGTAACCCTTAGTATAGCCTTGATTTCTTCAAAATGACAGTTTGAATCTTGACAATAATCTTCATCCATAACCTATATAGTTTAAAATTTGCATCACCAATATTTCAAAGAACACCAAAATAGGATGTTCGTCCTATTGCATCAATCATCGCAATCGCTTATCTTTGCTTTCGTGATTGATTGATGATGCAAATATATGAACTTAATTCATATAATCAACGCTATATATGAACTATTTTCATATATAAATAGTTAATTTATGTTTTATGGCTATAAATCAAGAATTTAAAAACTTAATTAGCAGGATTAAATATGAATATTCACTCAATCAATCCCAAATAGCTGATAGTTTAGGGGTTAAAAAGACATATTTATCTGATATGATAAATGGTCGTGTACCATATAACGAAACCATGAGCAAAAAAATCAGTGAGATTTTCCCGGTTGTCAACAATGAACAAAGTTCATATAACAAAACCATAAAAATAACCGAATCTGACATAAACGAAAGTTCTTTTAGTGGGACTTTAGTATATGATATAGATGCGACTTGCGGGATGGATAATAGAGAAATAGAATTTGCAGAAGATAGAATTATCGGTTCAGTTAATTTGCCAGAAATAAGTAAAACTGCCAAAATAGTAACGGCTAATGGTGATAGCATGGAACCAGTAATATATAATGGGAATAGAGTTGTTATTCGAGAAATATTTAACTGGGAAGACATCTTCTACGGGCAAATCTATTTAATACTTTTAGACGAATATAGGATGATTAAATATATCCGCAGATATGAACAGGATGAAAAAAACTATATTATCCTACGTAGCGAAAATTCCAGATATGATGATATAAAATTACACAAAAGTAAAATAAGAAAACTCTTTATTGTAGAAAACATATTATCAGTTAAAACCCAAATATGATTCCATGAAATTCAATCATTCAGTACATAAACATTATTTAACCTTTCCGTATTCTTGCGTACATTATATAGAGTGGTTATGAAGAAAGAGAGTTGGGCGTTATTATTAAGTTCTGTAGCTGTACTTATTAGTTTAGTTGCAATATGTGTAGCTTGTCCGCATAAAGCAGAATTGGGATTTGATTACCAAGGAGTGATAGTAGGAGTATTATCATTGTTAGTGACAATTCTAATAGGATGGCAGATATATACATTTATAGATATAAATAAGAAAAGCAAGGAATTAGAAGAAGCTAAGACCGCGGCACTCATAAGCACGGAAAGAAATAACGCTTTAACAACCAATGCTATTTCTGATTTTTATTATTACATTTTACTTAAGTCTGATCCTTTAGGAGTTGAGTATCGATTTTTAGATTACAGAATAAGCTCATTATACCACTTTTCGAATATCGGAGAAATTGAGACTTGTAATACAATAGTTAAGGTGCTTTTGGAGATGATTGTTGTTCCAGAAGATATCAAGGTTTTAGAGAGTGGGAAAAATAGAATACTTATGTTGCTCACAAAAGTAAAAGATACAGATAAAATTATAGGATATGAAGAATTAGTTTCGAGAATTGCACGATTAGGTATTATGCCTAAGCAATCAAAGTAATTTATGTAAGCTTTCAATTATCTCATCTTGGACTTTCTTATACTCTTCGGGAGATAACAGTTTTAATCCCGAATATTGAAGTAGATGGTTCAAATGACATGGAAAAGAAGCGTTAACATTGCGTCTATTCCAAATATCACATTGAATTTGTACATCTGATTTATAGCGTTCAATTGCTAAATTCAGAATAGACTCTTTGGTAGCCTGTTGATACGGAAGTTTATTATTGTCATCCATAGTGATAAAGCAAAGACGACAACCCCAAAGTTGCGGTTTGAGGAAGTCGCCTATATAGTCCCTTACGGGAACAGTTTAACAATTTAGTCGGTATCATCCGCAACTTGATTCCGACACAAAGATAATAAAAATGATATATCATTGATGTTATGTATAATTTAAAAGGCTTAAGAAAAGAAGTTAATAAGACACAATCTGAAATTGCTGTTTTATTTGGTTGCAAGCAAAACAATATTTCTATGCAAGAAAAAAGCGATAGAGATTTAACGACTGAGCAAATGGATGTTCTACGAAAGAATTTTGGAGAAGAAATTGTAAATAAATATTATTATAAAATCTCCACTTCTAATGTAGAAACCATAAACAACGAAAGAGAATCTACTTTAAAAAGTAGTTCAGATTCTTTTCGTGAAAAAAAACGAATCCCTTTTTATGATGACGTTGCAAGCATTGGAGGTGTCAACACAATGGTCGCAGATAATTCAGGTCACATAGCTCCTTCCGAATTGATAGACGCCGGCGACTGGTTCCCAGAAGCAACCGCAGCAATCCGTCATTATGGAGATAGCATGATTGAGTATCCAAGTGGTAGTATCCTTGCATTAAAACGAGTAGAAGATAATAGATTGATAATATGGGGACGCAATTATTCTATTGAGACTACAGAGTTTAGGATAACAAAAAGACTTCAAGATGGAGGAGAAGACTACATTCTCGCGTACAGTAGCAATGAAAGTACATATTCAGACGGAAGATTGATTCATTCTCCTATCCGGATTCCTAAAGAAACCATAAGACATATAGACCTGGTATTAGGATGCGTAACAAAGGAGTACAGCAATGGTCCTATAAAAATCATCAAACAATAAACAAACTAATTACAAACAAAATGAAGAAAACACTATTTTTTCTATTTATTTTTATTTCTGCAAATGCACAGAATAAACGAACTATAAATCTTGAAATAGCCGGTACTCTTTTCTCTAAGATTAATACAGAAATCAATAATATTTCAGACATTACATTAACTGGCAACATTAACAATGAAGATATTATTGTACTTAGGAATATGGTGCAAAATGGATCTTTAGAATATGTAGATATGTTCGATTCTTATATTCACGGAGAAGGAGATGAAGACAATGTCATACCGGAAGAAGCCTTTAAGAATTGCACTAATCTAAAATCTATCATACTGCCACAAAAAACATTGGCACTTGGATACGAGTCTTTTTACATGTGTACAAATCTTTCTGATATCACTTTACCTGAACAAATAACGACATTTTCAGGTTCGGTATTTTGGGGGTGTGAAAAACTAAATAAAATAGATATTCCAAACTCTGTAACATGGATAGGGCCATACTCTTTCTATGGATGTATAGGAATTAATAAATTAACTATAAAAAGCAAATGCGCTATATTAAAACATTCATTTGACAATTGTAAAAACTTACAAGAAATCATATTCCCAGAATCAATGGATTATATAGAAAGTGATGCTTTTAGAGGTTGTCATATAGATAAAATATATTGTACAGGAGTTCCATTTTCAATCAAAGATGACTCATTTGATGAACGAACCAAAACTGAATGCAAATTATTTGTTCCTAATGGAATGTATAATAAATATGCCTGGGAATCAAAATATTGGAGTGAATTCAAAAACATTAAGGAATATAACCAAAACACTGTTGACAACGAATGTGTTTCCTTTAATAATGTGAATATAAGAGTTATTAGAAGAAATATTGTTTTAGAAACAGTTCAAAATACTCATGTTTCAATCTACAATATAAACGGCACATTAGTATTTAGTTCATCAGTGAAAAACAATGTATCAATACCACTCCAATCTGGATTTTATATTGTAAAATACAATGATGAAACAAAAAAGATAGCAATACTCTAAAATAAATGATTATGAGAAACATCCTATTTTCATTAATTCTAATCATTGCTTTTTCATGCGGAGAAAGCAAGACAGAGGTAACTGGTGCAGATAAATACATCGAAACCATCACAGGATTCACCTGCGAAAAGGCTGTTGTTACCGATAACGGCTATTTGATTATTGCCATTGACGCTGAATCAGCTTCCGGATATGACGCACTTGCTTCGCAATTTCTTGAAGAAGCTAAAAAAGAAGGTGTATCTGGACTAAAAGGAGTATTGATCGTCGATATAAAAAACTCGAAGTTTGAACAAGGAGCTGTTGTTGGCAAAAGAATAGGGAAAGCTTATGAATAACCAGAAACAATCACAGCTATTCTTAATTCGTAGCAATAAAATCCCGGCATATTTTTTTAGTCATGCCGTGCGACAGCGTATAGAAAAAAACTATCTTTGCCAAACGAGAAACGTTATATCTATGAATAAACGACTAACTTTTTTACAAATATTTTATAGAAGTCAATTCATAAATATATAAATATCAGATAATAAACATATTACAGCATATAAATGAAAAGTAAAAGTTTAGTTTCTATCGATCAATGTTCCAAAGAGGACATTCTTCGTATTCTGGATAACGCCAGGAAGTTTGAAGCAAATCCGAACTGTAAGGTGCTGGAAGGCAAAGTCGCAGCGACCTTGTTCTTCGAACCCTCCACCCGTACACGCCTGAGCTTCGAGACTGCGGTAAACCGGTTGGGTGGCCGTGTGATCGGTTTCTCCGACGCTTCCACGACCAGTTCCTCCAAAGGCGAAACACTGAAAGATACCATCCTGATGGTAAGCAACTACGTCGATCTTATCATTATGCGCCACCATCTGGAAGGCGCCGCCCGTTATGCTTCGGAGGTCACGGACGTACCTATCATCAATGCCGGCGACGGAGCAAACCAGCATCCTTCCCAGACAATGCTGGACCTTTATTCCATCCAAAAGACACAAGGCAAACTGACCGATCTTAACATCACGATGGTAGGCGACCTGAAATACGGACGTACCGTACACTCTCTGATAGTGGGTATGTCTCATTTCAATCCGACATTCAACTTCATCGCACCGAACGAACTCCGTATGCCGGACGAACAGAAAAACTTCTGCGACAAACATGGTATCAAATACAACGAATATACCGAATTTACGGAAGACATCATCAACCAGACGGATATTCTGTACATGACCCGTGTACAACGCGAACGTTTCACCGATCTCGAAGAATACGAACGTGTGAAGAATGTGTATATCCTGAAGAATGACATGCTGAAAAACAGCCGTGAGAACCTGCGTATCCTGCATCCGCTGCCTCGCGTTAACGAAATCGCTTATGATGTGGACGATAATCCGAAAGCCTATTATATCCAGCAGGCACGCAACGGCCTGTTCGCCCGCCAAGCCATCATCTGTGAAGTCTTAAATATCCAAATTGACAATTGATAATTAACAAAAAGTTATGTCAGCAGAAAAGAAAAAAGAATTGCAGGTAGCCGCTTTGGAAAACGGCACTGCCATCGATCATATTCCCCCCAGCCAGTTGTTTAAAGTAGCCAAATTACTGGGACTGGAAAACATGAACAATACGATTACGATCGGAAACAATTTCCATAGCAATAAAATGGGTTGCAAAGGCGTGATCAAGATCTCCGACAAGTTCTTCTGTGACGAAGAGATCAACCGGATCGCCCTGATCGCCCCGAACGTGATCCTGAACATTATCCGCGATTACGAAGTGGTGGAGAAAAAGGCCGTTACCTTACCGGACGAATTGGTTGGGCTCGTAAAATGCAACAATCCGAAATGTATTACCAATAATGAACCGATGCCGACTCGTTTTGATGTAATAGACAAAGAGAAAGGTACGATCAGATGCCATTATTGCGAACGTAAGATCAATAAAGAAGACATCATCGTTAAATAATTAACAATCGGCAATTGCTATGAAACACGACTGGAAGCCCGGCACGATGATCTATCCGCTGCCTGCGGTAATGGTTAGTTGCGGTTCTGAGCCTTCAGAATACAATATTATAACTGTCGCGTGGGTGGGTACGATATGTACCAACCCGCCGATGTGTTATATATCCGTCCGTCCGGAGCGCCACTCCTATCCGATCCTCAAAAAGAACATGGAATTTGTGATTAACCTGACAACCCGCCGATTGGCTTATGCAACCGACTGGTGCGGTGTCAACTCAGGAAAAGACCATGCCAAATTCGAGGAGATGAAGTTGACGCCGGGGAAAGCCTCGATCGTAAGTGCCCCGATCATCGAAGAATGTCCGCTCTGCATCGAATGCCGGATAAAAGAAGTGATGGCCTTAGGTAGCCATGACATGTTTATCGCCGATGTGGTGAACGTGCAGGCCGACGACCAATATCTGGACCCGGAAACAGGCGCTTTCGATATGCAGCGTGCCGACCTGCTGGCTTATTCGCATGGCAAATATTATGGATTGGGCGACTTTGTCGGTAAGTTCGGCTGGTCGGTCAGAAAGAAGAAATAGTCATGAAGAAAATTTACCTTATATTGCTGATACTTCCATTCTGCTTCCCGGCTAACGCCCAAAAGTTTATCAAGATCGAAGATAAGACATTCAACTGGGGAGGAAAAGTCGGAGTCAATGCCGCGCTTCCGATTGTCAAAGCGTTGACGATCGACAATCAGGAAATGGAAGACATACGTCTGCAATATAAGGTAGGTTACCAGGCAGCCGCGTTTGCACGGGTCAATATCGATCGTTTCTATATCCAGCCCAGCTTGGCATGGCAATATACGGAAGGTGACATACGTTTCAACATACCACAGACAGAAAGCAGCCTGCCTGACGGAACAAACACCCCAATGCCTATCGGCAAGAACCGGATTACCTATAAGTCCGCCACGCTAGAAGTCCCGGTAATGGTAGGTTATTATCTGGTAAAAGAGGGTCCATACGCATTAAGCATGATGTTCGGCCCCAATATTAAATACAATTACAAAACTCACTACAGCACAGATATGACAGACAGACCCCGCGAGTTTGAAGACGATAACACGCCTTTCGGTATCGGTATCGCCGCCGGACTGGGAGTCAGCATTTGGCGTCTGTTCCTTGACTTCAGCTATGAATTCGGCTTGAATGAAGTTGCCTCCGATTTCCGTGAGATAGGTAAGACCGAAGCCAACCAAAAAGGGACTCTCAACATTGAAAAACGGACAAACATAATGAGTTTCTCACTGGGTTTCCTGTTCTGATCCTTTCATTGTCAAACCATTTAATAAAAAAGGAGGTGTGTCGAAACTATCCTGTTCCCGCGCTTAACGCGGGATCGCATTAAAACTGGCCCTATAAAAGTCTGATTGATAAGGTCTGTCCTTTTGCGTCCCCGCATCAAGTGCGGGGACAAGGAGATTTTGACACACCGCCTTTTTTACCAAACTTCACAAACGTCAATCGAACATATGTCTGAACTTATCGAAAATCTTCTCCTTGACAGATTTCTTCGGTTGGAAATTAGGAGAATTCTCCAGGCCGTTCATGATATCCTTCTCTGATGCGGATAACGTTTCCGGAATATAAACACTTACGTTTACGAGCAGGTCTCCTGTTCCATAACTATTGATAGACGGTAGCCCTTTGTTCCGCAAACGGAGCACTTTACCCGGCTGGGTCCCCGGTTCGATCTTAACTTTTGCCTTGCCGTCGATGGTCGGAACTTCAACCGTGCCGCCCAGAGCAGCCTGTGGCACACTCAGCAACAAGTTATACAGAATGTCGTTCTCGTCACGTATCAGTTCCGGATGCGGTTCTTCTTCGACCAGGATCAGCAGATCGCCGTTAATCCCCCCATGACGGGCTGCATTCCCCTTTCCACTCATGGAAAGCTGCATGCCTTCCGCCACACCGGCCGGAATATTGATCGTGATCACCTCGTCGTCACGCACGATTCCTTCACCGTTACATTCGCTACATTTCTTGGTGATAATCTTCCCTTCGCCTCCACAGGTTGGACAGGTTGTCTGTGTCTGCATCTGTCCTAAGATCGTATTGGCCACACGGGTGACAACACCGCTGCCATGACAGGTTTCACAAGTCTTGGAACTGTGATCGTCCTCCGCCCCGCTGCCGTGGCATTTCGAACAGGTCACATATTTCTTAACCTTGATCTTCTTTTCAACTCCGGTCGCGATCTCTTTCAGGTTCAACTTTACTTTCACACGCAAATCCGAACCACGATTCACCCGGCGACCGCCACGTGAACCGCCACCAAAGCCGCTGAACCCGCCAAAGCCACCGAAATGTCCGCCAAAGATGTCTCCAAACTGAGAGAAAATATCATCCATAGACATTCCTCCGCCAAAGCCACCGCCCTGCGAAGCACCTCCTACTCCGGCATGACCGAACTGATCATAACGCTGACGCTTCTGAGGATCACTCAATACGTCGTACGCTTCAGCAGCCTCCTTAAAGTTTTCTTCAGCCTGCTTATCACCCGGATTCTTGTCAGGGTGGTACTGAATCGCCTTTTTACGGTAAGCTTTCTTTATTTCTTCTACCGAGGCAGTCTTCTCGACGCCCAGCACTTCATAATAATCTCTTTTAGCCATCTTCGTATCTGTCTGTTGTTATTTGCTCATTATCCTGTCGTATTATTCGCCTACTACAACTTTAGCATGGCGAATCACCTTATCGTTCAAAGTATAACCGGTCTGCACACAATCCAGAACCTTGCCCTTCATATCGGGTTCCGGTGCAGGAATCATGGCGACTGCTTCAGACGTTTCAGCATCGAACGGTTCACCGACAGTTTCGATCGGTTTTACATTCTGATGAGACAGGTAAGACATGAATTTCGAATAGATAAGTTCCACTCCCTCCGTAACAGCCTTTATATCTTCAGCCGAACGGATATTCTGCAAAGCACGTTCGAAATCGTCGACAACAGGGAGCAGGTGAGTCAAAGCACTTTCGCCACCGTTCTTGATCAGCTCGGACTTTTCGCGCAATGTACGTTTACGGTAGTTATCGAACTCAGCCATCAAGCGCAGGTGGGAATCATTCAGTTCGTCATATTTCTTCTTAAGTTCTTCCAGCTCCTTCTGCTCCGGACCTTCATCCGTCACATTGTCAGATGCGGCATTTTCTTCTGCCGCATTTACCTGTTCATCCTGCAATTTTGTCGCGTCATCAGCACCCAGGCGTTCTTTTTTGTCAGCTGTTTCCTTCTTACTATTAAAATTCATCTTGTTCATAATCAATTATATATTTTCATTACTATCTAATTGTCAATAAGATATCAAACCTATATCACTCATGTGACCTGCCTGCCGGCACCATTCTTGTCGATATCAATCACCAATATAACATCAAATATACTGCCAACTGTTCTTATAGAACGAAAATATCTTTACCTTTGTGTAGTAAAAGATGATTTATTGTCATAGCACAAAAATATAGGATTAATAAAACAATAAGAAATTAATTATGAAGAGAGCGATTTTGTCAGTTTTACTGCTATTTGCATTTCTTACCGGTTTTGCCCAAAACCGGAATATCTGCCGATTAGGAATTACATACGATATCAGTCAAAGTGACCACTGGGGGAAAAGCAAACCGGTTATTACCAGTGTCATCCCTTATTCGCCAGCAGAACTTGCAGGTATTAAAACCAACGATCTCATTATTGCTATCGACGGCGTGCAAACAACAGATATTTCGCCCGAAGAGATCGGTGAAATGCTGAATCCCGCCGGGAAAAACGAAGTATTGCTGACGATCGGCAATTTGGCAACCCCAGCTAAGCAGGTGCTTGTCAAAAAAGAATGCAAAAAAGGGAATGCGATTACCGAAGAACAACTGGCCACCGCTTTTTCGATGTACAGCCTCGAAACGACCAGCGAAAGGGAATTTGTCTGTCCGTTCAAGACAACCGTGACAGCCGACCCTGTAGATTTCGGAAAGTTCAAGACTTTTGCCTTCTCTGCCATAGACGAGAATAACAGCAAACTGGAAACGGCCATCAACGAAAGCATCGAAAAGGAGTTGACCAAGAAAGGAATGACAGTCGACACAGACCGTCCCGACATCATAGTACAGACCTTCTATTTCTTCGATAAGAATCCGAACTATAAAGGAGCGAACAAGATCCTGGTCGAAAAAGAGCCGATCTATCGCTATAACTTCAATCACAGCAAGATGGAGACATTTCCGTTCCTGAACTCGATGTCTGCAGAAGCGGAAGCGGAGTACCTGCTCCAGTTCGGTTTCCGCCTGATCGACCAACGTGACGTACCGGGCCGCATCCTGTGGGAATGCGAAGCAAACGAGCTGCTGGAAGACTCATACCGCCTGGATGAATATGCCCGTATCCATGCACCATTGATGTGCATGCAATATCCGTACGTCAAATATCAGCGTAACGTGCCGTTCAAGGTCAATCAGAAAACCTACAACTACACGGGGCTGAGTTACGATATCGACCGTATGGAACAGATCGCCGACGTCGATAAAAACTCACCTGCCTATGCAGCTGGATTACGTCCCCGTGATATTGTAGAGAAAATCAACGACCAGAAAATGAATCACACGGCAGAAGAGTTCTCCTCCGCTTACAAAGGATTTATTACCAACACGATGAAATACCGCGATCCGAAAACCCAGTTTACGGATGCCAACGGTTTCAGACGTTGTATGTTCTGGGATACATTCAAATACCCGCAGGTAGCCGATGCGATCCAGAAATCCGGCAACAAGGCCGCCTACTCATATTTATATTATTACGCCCCGTATATCAACCCATCCGGCAACAACGCCTGTACGTTCGATATCAAAAGGGGGAAAAACAAAATGGAAATCATCGTCCGCCCGACCATTCGCCGGTCTGTGACGGTCGAAGTTAAATAAAGCATTTACAAGAACGTGATATACCCGCAAAATTTCGAACAGAAAACGGGCTTCGATAAAGTCCGCCGTTTAATTTCAGAAAAATGTTTAAGCCCGCTCGGAGAAGAGCGGGTAGCAGAGATGGGGTTCTCTGCCGATTATCAAACCGTAACCCGACGTCTGGAACAGACCGACGAATTTGTCCGCATCCTGCATGGAGAAGACGAGTTTCCCGCCAGTTATTTTTTCGATGTACGCTATTCGTTGAAGCGGATACGTCCTGAAGGAACCTGGCTGGATGAAAAAGAACTATTCGACCTGAAACGTTCGCTCCAGACAATCAACGACATTATCCGTTTCTTCCGTCCTTCCTTGGAAGAGAAAGAAGAAATCAAGTATCCGGCATTGACCGCCCTTGCCGGCGATATCCTGGTATTCCCGCAACTGATCGGGAAGATCGATGCAATCCTCGATAAATTCGGACGAGTGAAAGACAATGCCTCTCCTACACTGGCACAGATACGAAAAGAGATCACGGCCACCATGAGCGGTATCTCCCGTAGCTTGCAGTCGATATTACGAGCCGCCCAATCGGAAGGTGTAGTAGATAAGGATATTACTCCCACTATGCGCGACGGGCGCCTGATGATCCCGGTCGCTCCGGCCTTCAAACGAAAGATCAAAGGAATCGTGCACGATGAATCAGCCAGTGGCAAAACCGTTTTCATCGAACCGGAAGTCGTTGTGGAGGCAAACAACCGCATCCGCGAACTGGAAGGTGACGAACGACGGGAGATCATGAAGATCCTGACGGAATTTACAAACTTCATCCGTCCGTTAGTACCCGACATCCTGCAATCCTACGAGTTCCTGGCCGAGATCGATTTCATCCGTGCCAAAGCATTGTTTGCCGAGCAGGTAAACGGAATCAAGCCGGTTGTCGAGGACAAACAACAAATTGACTGGATACGCGCTGCACATCCCCTACTCTTCCTTTCGTTGCAGAAACAGAACAAGCAGATCGTCCCTTTGGATATTCTTCTGGAAGAGAAAAAGCGTCTGCTGATTATCTCCGGTCCGAATGCGGGTGGTAAATCCGTCTGCCTGAAAACGGTCGGATTGCTGCAATATATGCTGCAATGCGGTCTGTTGATCCCCGTATATGAAAGCTCGAAGACGGGATTATTCGAAAACCTGTTTATCGATATCGGAGATGAACAAAGTATTGAAAACGACCTGAGTACCTACAGTTCACACCTGACGAACATGAAGTTTTTCGTCAAGAACTGCAACAGTAAGACTTTAATCCTGATCGATGAGTTCGGTAGCGGTACGGAACCCCAGATCGGAGGTGCGATTGCCGAAGCCCTGTTGGACCGTTTCAACCGGAATCACAGCTACGGCGTTATCACAACTCACTACCAGAACTTGAAGCATTTCGCTGAAGACACGGAAGGGATCGTTAACGGCGCCATGCTCTATGACCGCCACCTGATGCAACCGCTCTTTAAGCTGTCGATCGGTAATCCGGGAAGTTCTTTCGCCGTCGAGATCGCCCGGAAGATCGGCCTGCCGGAAGATGTCATTGCGGATGCGTCCACAAATGTCGGCTCCGACTATATCAATATGGATAAATATCTACAGGATATCGTTCGTGACAAACGCTATTGGGAAAGCAAGCGACAGAATATCCGCCAACAAGAAAAGAAGCTGGAAGATATTACCGCCCGCTACGAGCAGGATTTGGAAGCCGTAAACAAACAACGGAAAGAGATCATGCGTAACGCCAAGGAAGAGGCACAGCGTATCCTTTCCGAAGCCAACGCAAAGATCGAAAACACGATCCGCGAAATCAAAGAGGCACAGGCGGAAAAGGAACAGACCAAACTCGCCCGCAAAGCCTTGGAAGAATTCAAAGCCTCTGTGATAGCAGCCGAAGAAGAGGACGACAAGATCGCCCGCAAAATGGCAAAATTACAGGAACGCAAAGAGCGTAAAAAGCAGAAACAAAACGCGCCGGCCTCCAAGCAGGTCTTTAACCGTGATGTCATAGAAGCTGGCGACAACGTCCGCCTCAAAGGACAAGTCTCTGCCGGAACCGTTATGGAAGTTCAAGGAAAGCAGGCAGTTGTAGCATTCGGTATGATCAAGAGCACAGTCAAGTTGGAACAACTGGAGAAGGTCAGCAAAGGACAAATCAAAAAAGAGATCCAAAAAAGTACTTTTGTCAGTGTCCAGACAGCGGACGATATGCATGAAAAGAAATTGAACTTCAAGCAGGAGATAGATGTTAGAGGTATGAGAGGGGACGAAGCCTTACAGGCCGTTACTTACTTTGTGGACGATGCCATACAGGTTGGTGCCGCTCGCATCCGTATCCTGCACGGGACAGGGACAGGCATACTTCGGCAGCTGATACGCGATTACCTGCACACTGTTCCGGGCGTGCGCCAGTATCACGACGAACATGTACAATTCGGAGGTGCCGGCATTACGGTTGTGGAACTCGAATAAAGACAAACAGATATGAGGCGAAGAGAATATGTACATTCACATAAGCGCAAGCATATTTCGAACCGGCATCTTGCCGACCGGTATTTCTATGCCGGCGAACATGATACCGTCACTCGGATCAGCCTCACACAATACAATGCCGATATCCTGCACACACGGGAGATCAAGACAAATGAAACGTCATTCAAAAAATTTGTCGACGAGAACAGCATCAATTGGTTCCAGATTAGCGGCCTGACTGATTCGGAAGCGGTCACGCGTATCGTCAACGAATTCGGGATGCACAACCTGGATGCCAAAGACATTCTGACTCCCCAACACGTAGTCAAGATAGAAGAGTACGACAAACATATGCTTATCGTACTCAATTCTTCCTATTACGACACCAATATGGAGATCAACTCCGAACATATCAGCATCCTGATCACAGGAAATGTGGTGATCAGTTTCACGGAAAGCAATAATCCGGTCTTCGAAAACGCCTACAAAGCCATCGAATCCAACATGCTGAACATCCGCCGTAAAAACAGCGGACTGCTCCTGGCATTCCTTTTGAATACGATTATTGCCAATTTAGTGGAATCAGCATCCAAAGTGGAAGAAATGCTTGAAGATATAGAAGAAACCCTGCTCGATATCAAAAACGACCAGGGCAATATGGGGCTGCTTATCCAGCAACGCCGGAAAGAATATATGGTTATCCGCAAGAACAGCCAACCGCTGAAAGAACAATTTGCCAAACTGCTGCGCACCGAGAATGGGATCATAAGTCCCGACATCCGTCCCATCTATAACGATTTATCCGACCAGTTGCAGTTCATCATCCAGACAACCGAGAGTTGCCGGGAAATCATATCCTCCCTGGTCGATCTATACATATCCAATAACGATCTACGCATGAATGCGATCATGAAACGCCTGACAATCGTCTCCACAATCTTCATCCCACTCACATTCCTAGCCGGTATATGGGGAATGAACTTCAAGATGATGCCGGAATTGGACTGGCAATATGGATATGGCATAGCCTGGTCACTCATGCTGCTGACAGCAATCTCGACCTGGCTATACATGCGGAAAAAGGACTGGTTTTAGAGCCCGTAGTTCCGCTTAAACATATAATAGGTATTTCTGGAAACATTAAAACGTTTACAAATCTCGAAAACGGTGTCCCCACGTTCGAGCATGCTGATCACCTCTTCTCTATTCGCATCCAGGAAAGACTGTTTTGCTGCCGATCCTTTCGGACGGCCTAATGGACCTCCCGTACTCTTTTTATGATTCAAGGCCTCTTTGGTACGGGTAGACATCAAGCTGTGTTCGATCTCCGTCACCAGCTTGAACACGTTTCCCATAACCGGCAAGTTCAATGCCTGGTCCAGGATATACCGATCCCTTATACTATAGATCTGAACGCCTTTTTCCATGCATCGCCCCATAATCTCCATTACTTCCGACAAAGTTCGCCCCAAACGGGAAATATCCGACAAGACCAGACTATCGCCTTTTTGCATACGATCCAGTACCATCGCAAGATTACGTTCATCTTCCTTTTTGCCGACAGTGACATCCGTAACCCACTTATCGACGTTCATATCATGATCCGAAGCATAGCGTTTAATCTCATTTTTCTGTTCTTCCAGAAGTTCTTTGTTTGAAGTTCCTACTCTTAAATAAGCTATTACCATATTTCCAGCAACTTAATAATTAAAAAAACGTAGAACCAAAATTTATTTTTCGGTGAAGATACGAAAAGTAATTATAGCACAATAGCTAAACTTTCCATTTTATTTAAAGAAAATGTTAGTATTCCGCTCTTTGATACAATAAATTAAATCGTATGCTAAAAACTATCGGACTAAAAATGAAATAGCTAACAAATTATCCAATAACCGGGGATTTATGACCTCTTTCGCTTTTCACCCGTAACCGACACTTCTCCCCCGATATAAGTATTTTGAACATGTTTATCATTTTTTTTGCTTTCCGTTCTGCCGGACACTTCTTATATTTGCAATTACAAATGAAAAGGTTTTTGATTGTCATATTCGCGTTGCTATATATCGGATTGTCTTCCGGTATAACATTGACACTTCACCACTGCATGGGTAAGCTGGTCGAAGTAAACATGTGGCAAGACGAAACCTGCAATACCTGCGGAGCCAAGCATACTCACAAGTCCTGCTGCTCTACCGAAACACAGTTTATAAAGATATCGGACGACCAGAATGTCGACCAGTCGCAAGTGATCAAACATGTACCGGTGGCAATCGCCCTTCTGTTTGATTTGAGGGATCTATATAACCTGACGGAGACGGAACAAGGAACCACCCTTCCCGCATATACCGACACTCCATCCGAATGGAGCGGGACAGACCGGCTCATCCGTCATTGTACCTTCCTTATTTAGCTGATAGCAGCCCCTCGCAGGCCCTTTCACCCTTTATATAGAAGGGCGGACCGCTCTTTTGTCTTCATCCCAGACAACAAAAAAAGAAAAAATTCTGTTTCCTCTGTGTGTACCAGAGGTAATCGCAGTGTATCAAAATGTACCTGTCCCCGCACGGGAACAAGGTAGTTTCGGCACACCGCCACGATCTATTATCAATAAATATATACTTCTTATGCTAAATAAAATAATTCGTTATTTCCTTGAGAACAGGGTGATAACAATACTGATCTTAGTGCTGGTGGTCATATGGGGCCTCTCGACTTCCCCGTTTAACTGGCATGGCGGGATCATCCCCCGTAATCCGATCCCGGTAGACGCGATTCCCGATATCGGCGACAACCAGCAGATCGTTGCCACCGAATGGATGGGACGTTCGCCCAAAGACATACAAGACCAGATCACTTATCCGCTGACGGCATCCCTTTTAGGAATTCCCGGAGTCAAATCGATCCGTAGCTCCTCGATGTTCGGAATGTCCTTTATCTATATCATTTTTGATGATAACATTGAATTCTACTGGAGCCGTTCGCGGATTCTCGAAAAGCTCAATTCACTACCTCCCGGTACCCTGCCCGAAGGTGTGCAGCCAGCATTGGGACCGGACGCCACCGCATTAGGCCAAATTTACTGGTACACGCTGGAAGGGCGCGATCCGGCAACCGGAAAACCGACAGGCGGATGGAACGCGGAAGAACTGCGTACCCTACAGGACTATTATGTCAAATACAGTCTTTCGGCCGCCGAAGGCGTGTCGGAAGTGGCATCAGCCGGAGGATTCGTGAAAGAGTACCAGGTCGAACTGAATCCGGAAGCCATGCGTGCCTTCAATGTTTCCGTCATGGACATTATGAGCGCCATCAAGAAAAGCAATCTCGACATCGGCGCCGAGACAATGGAAATCAACAAGGTCGAATACCTGATCCGCGGCCTGGGCTACATTAAAAATGTCTCCGATCTGGAAAAGGCTGTTGTGACCGTTCGCGACGGTGTGCCGGTACGCATATCGGATATCGCGTTTGTGAATATCGGTCCGGGTACCCGGCGCGGCGGCCTGGACAAAGAGGGGGTGGAAGCTGTCGGAGGTGTCGTTATCGCCCGGTATGGCTCCAATCCTCTGGAAGTCATCAATAACGTAAAAGATAAAATCAAGGAGATGGCTCCTGGACTGCCCCAGAAAACGTTGCAGGACGGGACCGTCTCCAAAGTGACCGTAGTGCCGTTCTACGACCGGACAGGATTGATAAAAGAGACGATCGGCACACTCGAAACATCGTTGTCACACGAAATCCTGATCTGTATCATCGTCATCATTGTCCTGGTTCTCAATCTCCGGGCCTCCGTCGTGATAGCCAGCATGCTACCTATAGCCGTATTGTCTACTTTCATCATTATGCGTTACACGGGAATAGCTGCCAATATCGTGGCACTTTCGGGTATCGCCATCGCTATCGGTGTGATGGTGGATGTCGGAGTGGTATTTGTCGAAAGCATCATCCGGTATATGGAGATGCCGGAAAACAAAGGTATTCGCAAAGGAAAAGCGATGGTGAACCTTATTTATAAGGCGGTCAGTGAAGTGTCGGGAGCCATCGCAACGGCAATGATCACGACCATCGTCAGTTTCCTCCCCGTCTTTGCGATGGAGGCGCAGGAAGGGAAGATGTTCTCTCCCCTCGCCTATACGAAAACCTATGCTTTGGCCTCCGCCTTCGTATTAGGATTGATCCTGCTGCCGACCTTATCCTATATACTATTCTCGGTACGAATCGATTCAAAGCCGATACGGAAAATACTCAACTACATATTGGTAGCCGCAGGCCTCCTTCTATCTGTTCTGTACGGAAACATTCCGGCACTCGGACTTACCGCTGTCGGGCTGAACAACCTGCTTGCCCACCGTTGGAAAAAGCCGGGAACCGGCAACTATATCAACATCGGTATCGCACTTGCTGTCGCCACTTACTTTTTGGCGGAAGAATGGTTGCCGATGGGACCCCAGAAAGGGATTTTCATCAATCTCCTTTTCGTTGCGGGATGTATCGCCGCCATTCTCTCACTTCTCTGGCTGCTGGTGATCTATTACGAACGTATTCTTCGCTGGTGCCTGGATAACCGGTGGAAGTTCATGTTGCTGCCTGCCGTGACCATCCTTTTCGGTATCCTGATCTGGAAACGGGTCGGACAAGAGTTTATGCCCAGCCTCAACGAAGGTTCGTTCCTGTTGATGCCAACCAGTATGCCCCATACAGGCATCGAACAAAACCTGGATTACATCGAAGCTCTGGACAAGCGCCTGGCAGCTATCCCCGAAGTGGAAACGGCAATCGGCAAATGGGGACGGGTAAATTCGGCCCTCGACCCGGCACCCGCCCAGATGTTCGAAAACACGATCAACTATCGTCCCGAATATATCTTGAACGAAGACGGAAAGAGGGAACGCTTCAAGGTGAACCGAAAAGGCGAATATGTCTTGAAAAGCGGAGGTACATACAATCCGGCAGACGGTTTCCGGCTGATACCGGCGGACAGCCTGATACCGGACCGGAAAGGAGACTATTTCCGGCAGTGGCGCCCCGAAATCAAGAACACGAACGACATATGGCAACAAATCGTCAACATCACCCATCTGCCCGGACTGACCTCCGCTCCGAAACTGCAACCGATAGAAGCACGCCTGGTCATGCTCTCGACCGGTATGCGCGCCCCGATGGGATTGAAAATCTACGGGCCGGATCTCGAAACAATCGAACAAAGCGGAAAGGCGATCGAACAGGCACTCAAAGACGTCCCATCCGTCATCCCCTCGTCCGTCTTCTACGACCGGGCCGTCGGCGCTCCCTATCTGGAGATCAAACTGAACCGGGATAACATGGCCCGCTACGGGGTGAATGTCGAGGATTTGCAGGAGATCCTAAGTGCGGCTGTCGGCGGCATGATCCTGACGAAGACAGTCGAAGGCCGCGAACGTTTTCCCGTACGCCTCCGTTATGCACGCGAACTGCGTGACAACCCGGAAGCGCTGTCCATGCTCTTAGTCCCGACGGCTACCGGTGCACAGATACCGCTGAAGGAACTCGCCGATATCGAATATGCGCGGGGAGCCCAGATGATCCAGAGCGAAAACACCTTCCTCGTCGGCTACGTGATCTTCGACAAGAAACAAGGGAAGGCTGAAGTGGACGTTGTGAAAGAAGCGACAAAAGTGATCGAAGACAAGATACGGAACGGAGAACTGGAATTGGCAAAAGGCGTCTCCTATAAATTTGCCGGAAACTACGAACAACAGGAACGCGCCACCGCCCGGCTGATGATCGTCGTTCCCTTGGCCCTGCTGATCGTCCTCTTGGTTCTGTATTTCCAGTTCAAGACCATTACCGCATCGTTGATTCATTTCTCCGGTGTATTCGTGGCTTTTGCCGGTGGTTTCATCCTGCTCTGGCTGTACGGGCAGGACTGGTTCATGAACTTTTCCCTGGCGGGAGTCAATATGCGGGATTTGTTTCAGATGCACACCATCAACCTGAGCGTAGCCGTATGGGTCGGCTTCATCGCCCTCTTCGGAGTGGCGACAGACGACGGCGTACTGATGGGAACCTACATCCATCATGTCTTCCTGGAAAAGAACCCGCAGACCAAACATGACATACGCGAAGCCGTAGTGACAGCAGGCCTCAAGCGGGTACGCCCCGCAGCCATGACGACCGCGACCACCCTGATCGCCCTGCTCCCCGTCCTCACCTCGACCGGAAAGGGAGCCGACATCATGGTCCCGATGGCAATCCCGACTTTCGGCGGCATGTTGATCCAGTCGATGACCATGTTTGTCGTTCCCGTATTCCAATGCTGGTGGCGGGAAGGACTGCTGAAGAAAGAGGAAAAGGCCCGCAACACAGCAGAAAATTCCTCACCGGGAAAATAAAGTTTCCTTAGCATGAAACTAAATTTTCTTCGGATGAAAATAAATTTTCCATTGCATGAAAATAAATTTTCACGTAAAGACAAAAGCTGAAAATAAAGTTTCAATAAATAAAATAGTAGTAGAATGAGAATAAAAAAGCATAAAGCCATCTTACGTTGGGGCACCATCCTGCTATCGGCACTTTGGTATCTCCCATCACAGGCACAGACGACCGACAGCCTTTCCTATTACCTGGAAACGGCCGCCCGGAACAATCCGTCGGTAAATTCCAGTTTTGCCCTTTACAAAGCATCCCTGGAAAAGATACCGCAAGCGGGAGCTTTCTCCGATCCCGAACTCGAAATGGGATTCTTCTTCAAACCAATGGAACAGCTCTCCGGCAAACAGGTAGCCGATTTCACCCTGATGCAGATGTTCCCCTGGTTCGGGACGCGTAAAGCAGCCCGCAGCGAGGCGACCGAAATGGCACGCATGGCCTACGAACAATTTCGCGAAAGCCGCAACAACCTGTTCTACGAGGTCAAAAGTCAATGGTACCAATTGAACAACCTGAATGAGCAGTATAAAAACACGGCAGCCAACCTCGCACTGTTAAAGCAGTTGGAACAGTTGGCACTGAACCGCTATACCGCATCCTCTTCACCGGGTGTTCCGGTATCGTCAGCAGCCACCTCACCGGTCATCTCCCCTCTTCCCCAAGCAACGGTAAACAACGGTATGGGAAGTATGGGGAATATGACTCCCTCCCCTGCACCTGCATCGCCGGGTGGCAGCAAGGCAATGTCCGGCATGGGCAGTAACATGGGAGGTAGCCCGATGGGGAGCGGTTCGTCTGGCAACATGTCCGATGTCCTTCGTATCCAGACCGAAATGGCCGAACTCGAAAACAACCTCGAAGCCCTCCTGTCAAACAGGAAAGCAGCCGAAGCCCGCTTCAACAGCCTGCTGAACCGGGATCAGAGTTTGCCGGTACAGACGTCCGACTCGCTAACACAAAAACTGTTTTCCGTAAAAGACAATGCGGTTTTAGACAGCATCATCCTCTCCAACCCAATGCTCTCCATGCTCGAAGCAGAAGCGAATGCCTATAAGGCCAAAGCGGAGATGGACAAAAAGATGAGCCTCCCCATGTTCGGCATCGGACTGCAATATTCCATTATGGCAAAGCGCTCCGAGGAGATGGCCCGGATGTCCGGGATGGGCAATATGAACGGGATGGATATGGTCATGCCGATGGTCAAGATCAGCATCCCGATCTTCCGCCGGAAATATAACGCCCAGCAACGGGAAAGCAGGCATTACCGGCAAGCAAGCGAGTTGAAATATGAAGATACGCTTAACCAGCTTCACGCCGAATATATCGCATTAAAGCAACAATTGGCAGATGCTTCGCGCAAAATAGACCTGTACGCCAAGCAGCAGGACTTGTCCCGGTCGACCTGGCAATTGATGATCCGCGAATTTTCGGCAGGGACAACTTCCCTCACGGACATTATCCAGTTGGAACGCCAATTGTTGGATTACAGCCTTAAAAAAAGCGAAGCGGTTGCCGAATACAACACGCTGGTCGCAGGATTGGAAAAATTAGTATCAACCTCCGTAAATGAATAACAAGATGAAAAAGATAAATGAAATAAGAAGAAACAAACCGGTTCAATATGCAGTGGTAGCCCTCGCAGGCTTATTGGCCGGCTGGCTTTTGTTCAGCCCGTCCAAAAACGCCACCCCGGAGACCTATGAGGGGCATGAGATGCACAAAGGACACAGCCATGACCTCATACAGGATGAAACGGGTGTCTGGACCTGCTCCATGCACCCCCAGATACGCCAGGACAAACCCGGCAAATGCCCGATCTGTGCGATGGATCTGATCCCGGTCCGTAAAAGTAGCGATGGCAATGGCAGCGAAAGCTCCGATCCCAACGCCATCCGGCTGTCTGAAGAGGCGGCGGCCCTGGCAAATGTGCAGACTTCGAGGGTAAGCAAAGAAAATCCGGTCAAGACAGTCCGCCTGTATGGCAAGATCGTCCCAAACGAACAAAGCCTTCAATCCCAGACGGCTCATGTCGGTGGACGCATTGAACGGTTGAATATCAACTTCACCGGTGAGACTGTACGTGCCGGACAGACACTTGCCGTCCTCTATTCCCCCGAACTGTTCACCGCCCAACAGGAACTTTTAGAAGCCGTCAAGATGCAGCAGCCCGCTCTTATCCAGGCGGCTCGTGAAAAACTCCGTCTCTGGAAAATGACGGATGCCCAGATAGGAGCGATCGAACAGTCGGGAACCGTTTCCCCGCTCGTCGAGATCAAAGCGAACGTAAGCGGGATCGTGATGACTAAACGGGTAAGCCAGGGTGATTATGTTGCTTCGGGGGCCGTACTGTTCGACATCGCTAACCTGTCAAACGTATGGGCGATGTTCGATGCTTTCGAAGTGGACCTTCCTTTCCTGAATAGAGGCGACCAGGTTCATTTTACTTTGCAGGCCCTTCCCGGTAAGACATATACGGGACGAATCGCTTTTATCGATCCGATCATCAACCCGTCCACCCGTACGGCACGTGTCCGTGTGGAAGTAGCCAACAGCCGGATGGAGCTAAAACCGGAAATGTATGCGACCGCCGAGGTCAATGCCCCCCTTCAAGGCTATAAGGATCGGATCGTCGTGCCGCAGACTGCCGTTCTCTGGACCGGAAAACGTTCTATCGTCTATGTCAGGCAGCCTGACGCGTCTACCCCTACTTTCCTGATGCGCGAAGTCGAATTGGGACCGTCCCTCGGTAATGCCTACGTCATCCTGAAAGGATTGTCCGAAGGAGAAGAGGTCGTAACCAACGGCGTATTCTCGATAGACGCCAGCGCCCAGCTCGAAGGGAAACAGTCGATGATGAACAACGCCGGCGAAACGCAACCGATAAACGGCCATGCAGGGCATACGATGGGTGGCCACGGAGGACATACCACACACAAGGCCTCCGATACACAATCAGAAACAGCAGGCGAACACGCCATGTTCGGTGTCAAAGGCTCCTGCGATATGTGCAAACAGCGCATCGAAACGGCGGCTAAAAGTGTAAACGGTGTTCTGTCAGCCCATTGGGACAAGGAAAAACAGATGATACACCTGCAATACGATCCGTCGAAAACCTCCGTCGACGCCATCAGCAAAGCTATTGCCAAAGTGGGTCACGACACTGATACCGACAAAGCGGATCAAACCGTCTACGACCAACTGCCGGGCTGCTGCAAATACCGCAAGTAAGCGAGCGCTGCAACCCGACCAAGCGACCGGCCCGTCATCGCCACTATTGTCCTTTTTTATACTGGTGGCGATATTCGGTCGCACTCAACCCGGTTGCGTTCTTGAAGAAACGGCTGAACGCAGCCTGGTCTTCGAAACCCAGCATCAAGGCGATCTCTTTCGAACTTTTGGCCGTATAGAGCAGCAAACGCTGGGCTTCAGCCTGGATACGATTATGGATAATACGAATGGCGGAAGGCTGCTGATAGGTGGAAAGGATATTTGCCAATGTCTTCGGGGATTTGTTCAGCATGTCTGCATATTCCTGCACCTGTTTTTTCTCCTTAAAATAAGTATCGACCAAGACATAGAATTTACGGATCGTCTCGAACTGGAAGCTATTCTCCCGAACGACTCCCTGCCGGTCTTCCGCTATTCGCGTACACAATATGATAAACCGTTTCAACAGTACCCGGAGCATCTCGTCTTGCAGGTGGTCAGTACTGAGAAACTCCTCTTGCATGATCCCCGTCAGCGTGTCGATCTTCCGCCGTTCATCTTCCGAAAGGACAAAAGTCAGCACATGCGACGAACCGTGAAACAGTAACCCGTTGCACGACACTTCATGGTCATTGCCATGTATGCAGTAAAAGTTTCCGTTGAACAGCAGAGCATGGTATTTGCCTTCGATGCGCAGGAACTCCAGATGATGCAAATGGGAAAGTGGAATGAGCTGTCCCTTCTTCAAAACAAGCTGCTGATGGTCGATATCCAACTCCACTTCGCCGGAATCCACCCATATAAACTTGTACAGTGTTTTGTCTTTCAGAAGATCCGGGTCTTCATGGAGCGAATCGGTCAAAACGATCCGCCCCTTTATCTTCGCATTCTCAAATGTCCATCTCATGGTATCTTAATTTTCAATTCTCAATTTCCATTATCTCCAGTTCCCCGGCAACTCTCCCGTATGCCGCCTGAACCAGCGTGCAAAGGTATCATAATTTGAGAAATTAAGCATCACGGCAATACGGGAAGGTCTCAGTCGAGTCTTAATCAGCAAGTCTTTCGCCTCAAGTAAGACATACTGGCTGATCCATTCCGCCGCCGAAATACCGGAATGCGATTTGCATTTGTTATTCAGTTCCGTCGAAGTCATTCCCAGCTTCTCGGCAAAATAATAAACCGGATAATGATGATAACGACTAATCAGCAAAGCGAAATCGTGGAAGAAAGGCGGAACCTCGCTATCCCGGTCGTCCGCCAGATGTCCTCCCTGCTGGAGGAAGAAAATAAGGGCACGCAAAAGTGATTCCACCACTTTGACACGGGCATCGCTCATTCGCTCGATTTGTGACTGTATCAGCCGGATATAGAGTCCGGACTCTTCCAGTTCGTCCGGTGTAATCGTCCGGAACATCAGACGTTGCCGATTGATCAGCAGATCACTACCGGCATAGATTACAATCCCTTCAAAACCTGTCTCCGAAAAACGGGATATGTCACTCACGTCTTCCACAGACGCCAGGAACACCTGTCCGGCAACTATGGAGATTTCCTTTCCAAGCGCTTTGCATTCGAACTTTCCTCCCCGGCAGACCACAGCAAGAGTTCCCGGTTCCAAAGGCAACAGTTCATGATCCTGCCCGACTTCGACGTGAATGATCTTTAAAGTACTTTCCAATGTCAAATTCGCAGTCGACACGGCATGATAGAGGTCGATCGGTAATATTTTATCTGTATTCATTTCCTTCTCACTTTTAAATAAAAATCATTTCACTTCGAACATTTAAAGATAGTTATTAGTTTAATACATACAAGTCTTTTTAGATTAAGTTAAAACCCTATTAATAACATTTTATGATAACAACTCTCGTCATTTTAGCGCTTTCCGCCTTGTTTTTCGTGAACGGGAAGATACGCTCGGACCTCGTTGCGCTCTGCGCACTCGTACTCCTCATGGTCTGTAAGATTTTAACTCCTGAAGAAGCATTATCCGGTTTTTCAAATCCGATCGTAATCATGATGGTCGGCTTGTTCGTGGTCGGGGGAGCCATCTTCAAAACCGGCCTGGCCAAGATGATCAGCAGTAAAATACTCCAGTTGGCAGGGAAAAGCGAATTGAAGTTATTCATTTTAATTATGGTTGTGACAGCCTTCATTGGCGCCTTTGTCAGCAACACCGGAACTGTGGCCCTGATGTTACCCATCGTGGTCAGTATGGCGATGAATGCCAACATAAACCCCAGCCGCTTCCTGATGCCTCTCGCTTTCGCAAGCAGCATGGGAGGAATGGCGACCCTGATCGGTACGCCTCCCAACCTCGTCGTGCAGGAGGCTTTGGAGAACGCCGGGTTCGACAGCCTTTCGTTCTTCTCTTTCACTCCGGTCGGATTGGTCTGCGTGCTGACTGGGATCATTATCCTGATCCCGCTCAGTAAAATATTCCTGGCAAAAAAAGACGACAACAATAAAAAAGAGACTTCCGGCGGCCGCACTCCAAAAGAACTGGCACAGAAATACCAACTCTCCGACAATCTCTACCGCTTGAGAGTCACCTCCGGTTCCCTGGTTTGCAATAAAACATTACAGGAACTCAATATCACACAAACATATAATCTGACGATCCTCGAAATACGAAGAAAATCGCCGTCACAGGGCCGTTTCATGAAGACCGTGGATCAAAAATTGGCCGGTCCGGACACAGAACTGAAAGAAAACGATATCTTATATGTCTTCGGAGCATTCGACAAGATCGAACTGTTTGCCCGTGAAAACAGACTGTCGCTCACAGAATCGAGAGTCGCCGAGTTCGCCGGCGGACCGTCCGACGAAAAACTGAGTGTGCAGGAGATCGGTATCGCCGAAGTCTTGTTGATGCCGGATTCCAAATTGATCAATAAAGCGGTCAAAGATTCCGGTTTCAGGGATAAATATGGAGTCAACATATTAGGCATACAACGGAAAAACGAATATATCCTGTCTGATATAAAAGAGGTAAAGATGCACTCCGGCGACATCCTCCTGATACAGGGCACATGGGATAGCATCGCCCGCATGAGCCATAAACAGTCTCAATGGGTAGTACTCGGACAACCTGTCGAAGAAGCATCCAAAGTCACACTGGACTATAAAGCACCTGTCGCCGCCCTGATCATGACCGGCATGATCGCAGCGATGGTATTCGATTTCATTCCGATTCCTCCGGTCGCAGCCGTCCTGATCGCAGCGATCCTGATGGTGCTGACAGGCTGCTTCCGCAATGTGGAAGACGCCTACAAGACGATCAACTGGGAAAGCATCGTACTGATAGCCGCCATGCTCCCGATGTCGCTTGCCCTCGAAAAGACAGGAGCCTCCAACCTGATATCGGAAAAACTGGTAAGCGGATTGGGTGATTACGGGCCACTTGTCCTTATGGCAGGAATCTATTTCACGACTTCTCTGCTCACCATGTTTATCAGCAATACGGCAACAGCGGTACTGGTGGCTCCCATCGCGTTACAATCGGCCTTGGCAATCGGGGTCAGTCCCTACCCGTTCCTGCTGGCCGTAACGGTGGGTGCGAGCATGTGCTTCGCCTCTCCCTTCTCGACTCCTCCGAACGCTCTGGTCATGTCGGCGGGCAAGTACACATTCATGGACTATGTCAAAGTCGGCATGCCCTTGCAAATCATCATGGGAATCGTCATGATCTTCATATTGCCATTATTATTTCCGTTCTAAACATTCACTGATATTTATTAGTTTTATATTTGCACACCAAAAAAGAAAAAGATGAAGATACCGTTCAAACCAATCGGAATCGAAGATAAAGATATTATAACATCCTTTACGATACCGAGCAATTACAAGAATTGCGATTATTCATTTGCCAACATCTGTAGTTGGCGATTCCTATACGACAGCGAGTTTGCCATTGTCGACGGCAGCCTGCTGATCCGTTTCTGGATCGAAAACAAAACAAGAGTCGCTTATATGACACCTACGGGTCAGGGCAACCTGAAACAGGCAATCGACCTGTTGGAAGCCGATTCGCTCGAACAGGGCCACCCGCTCTGTATGTTAGGCGTAACGCCCGATGCCAAAGAAGAACTCGAAAAAGCAATCCCCGGAGGATTTTTCTACATTCCCGAACGAGATTATTTCGATTACATCTATTTGCGTGAAGACCTGGCAAGCCTGAAAGGAAAGAAATACCAGGCGAAACGCAATCATATCAACAACTTCAATAAGAAATTTGATTACAAATATATCCCTATCACACCCGAACTGGTTCCCGAGTGCCTCCAGCTCGAATGCAAATGGTACAAAGCCAACCGGGAAGATAATGACGAGGAGGATCTGAACGACGAACGCCGCTCCATCCTCTACGCCTTGAACCATTACAACGAATTGGGACTTATTGGAGGAGCCATTTGCGTAGACCACGAAATTGTCGCTTTCACCTTCGGCGCCCCGATCAACCACGACACTTTCGGCGTCCATGTCGAAAAGGCGAATGTGAACTATGAGGGGGCTTATGCTGTTATCAACAAAGAATTCGCCTCCCACCTTCCGGAGAAATATACCTATATGAACCGGGAGGAAGACTTGGGTATTCCCGGTCTACGTCAGGCTAAACTTTCGTATAACCCGTTCATCCTATTGGAAAAATCCGCAGCAATAAAGAAACCTGCAAAATAATATTGAACGATGGATAACAACAAACCTCAATTGATCGACCTGTGGCGTACCTCTTTCGACGACAGTGAAGAATTTATCAAACTGTTCTTCGACCGGGTCTACAAAAAAGAAAACGCCCTGTTTATAGAGAAAGACGGAAAAATCGTTTCCGCCCTTCAAATGCTTCCGTATGTCATGACTTACTACGGGACGGAGATATCCGTAAGCTATATATATGGAGCCTGTACCCTTCCTTCCGAACGTGGTCAGGGGTTTATGCGCCAACTGATACAGAAGGCATTCGAAGTGATGGAAAGCCGGAAAGTAGCCTTGACAGTCATTATCCCGGCCGATCCATGGCTGTTCGACTATTATCGCGATTTAGGATATACGGAGGCTTTCGACTATTCGGAAGAGACATATATCCGGCCTATTGAAACAGCTTGGGAACAGGGTATTTTGGTTGTACCGCCCGAAGTCCCTTCGATGGAGTCTCTCTACAATTTCTTCAATAAGAAACAGCGGGAACGCACTTGCTATGTGCTGCACGGTTATGACGATTTCGTCACTATCCTGCGCGATCTGCAGATGTCCGGCGGGCAGATGCTGACAGCCTTGAACATTCAGAACGAACCGATCGGAATGATCTTTTTCCATCCTGCCGGTGACCATATTTATGTCAAAGAATTGATGTATGACAACGACAACATCAAGAACCTGCTCTTACAGGAGGCGACAATCCAGAACAAAGTGGAAAAGGCTATCTACCGCACTCCTTTCGCCGGACCAGGAACTTTCCCCTTAGGTATGGCACGTGTCCTGGATCGTGACCGCCTCATCCATCACTGGGCTTCCACCCACGAAAACTCCGTTCTCAATATCGGTGAACTGAAGGAAATGGACACTCAATCTCTTACCCGCCTGTTACTCGACTACCAGAGCCGGGAAGCTTATATGAGCTTGATGCTCGATTAGGGATTCATTCTGCCACCAAACAAAAGCTCTTCACCATTCCGGCGGAGTTACGGAGATCCGAAGGAATGGTTATCTGATTAAATTCGTATTTTTGCAAACTCATACAAAATTATACGGATAAAAAAGAGCTGACAATGTTACGGAAAGGAGACCTTACACAAGGAGGTATAACCACCACCCTGCTACAATTCACATTGCCGATGCTGGCAGGATCGCTTTTGCAACAATGCTATAACATAGCCGACACACTGATCGTAGGACAATGTATCGGCTCAAATGCGCTGGCTGCGGTCGGTTCCGCCTATACCTTGATGGTTTTCCTGATCTCTATCCTGCTGGGTTTGTCGATGGGGAGCGGTACGGTTTTCTCACTGCAATACGGAGCCGGTGACCTCCCCGCCCTGCGACGTAGCATTTATGTTTCCTTCTTGTTGATCGGCACGGTGACCGTTCTGCTGAATGTAGCTGTGTTCCTGTGGCTCGATCCGATTTTGCGATGGTTGCAAGTCCCCTATGATGTTTATCCGTTGATGCGTAACTATCTATGGATCATTTTCTGGGGAATAGCCTTTACTTTCCTGTATAATTTTTATGCGGCATTACTTCGGGCCGTAGGTGATTCCGTGACACCTTTATGGTTCCTGGCCGTGTCAGTCGTTTTGAATATCGGGCTTGATTTGTTTCTTATTCTTGTCTTGGATCAAGGCATCGAAGGAGCGGCAGTCGCAACGGTCATCGCACAGGGAATGGCGGCATCCGGTATCTTGCTGTACACCTATACAACCCGCCCCGAACTACGATTACACCGGAAAGATATGCGCTTCGACCGTTCCAGCCTGAAAGAAATCACTTCTTTCTCCACACTGACTTGCGTCCAACAATCCGTGATGAATTTCGGAATATTGATGGTGCAAGGGTTGGTAAATAGTTTTGGTACGGCTGTCATGGCCGCATTCGCCGCAGCAGTCAAGATCGACTCTTTCGCCTATATGCCTGTTCAGGAATTCGGGAATGCTTTTTCCACCTTCGTCGCCCAGAATTTTGGGGCGCGAAAAGGGGATCGTATCCGCCGGGGAGTACGCAGCGCATTTCTTATAACGATCGTCTTTTCTCTTGTCATCTCGCTGTTGGTTTTCTTTTTTGCCAAGCCGTTGATGCTTATTTTCGTCCGTCCGGATGAAGCTGAGATACTTCGCATCGGAACAGAATACCTGCGCATTGAAGGGACTTTTTATTTAGGCATCGGAATCTTGTTCCTCCTTTATGGTTATTACCGGGCCATCCGTATGCCGGGAATGTCCGTCGTGCTTACCATTCTGTCTTTAGGTACACGTGTCGTCCTTTCCTATTGGCTGGCATCCATTCCTTCCATAGGAGTTACCGGTATTTGGTGGTCTATTCCTATCGGTTGGTTCCTGGCTGATTTGGTGGGTATCGCTTATTACCGTTATCGCAGATATGCAGTCTCACGAACTTGACAAAAATCCGCTTCCAATACATATTTATTACCGGATTTTTCTATCTTTGCAGCCGTAAAAAGTAATGATAAATTATGGACGACAGTATTCCGCGAGAAATAGAAACAATAAGTAACAAGTAACGCGCAGGGGCAGACAGCAAGGTCTCTGTACGTTGACAAAAACGAAAGGAGGCAATAATGAGAACTTTTCTTTATTGTGAAGCCGGCTTTGTGGAAAAAGACCAATGGCTTCCAAATAGCTGGATCAATGTAGAATGCCCTACACCGGAGGATATCCATTACCTGACAAACCAATTCAATGTTCCCGAATCTTTTTTAAGCGACATTGCCGATACGGACGAACGTCCGCGTATCGAATATGAAGGAAATTGGTTATTGACTATCATTCGAATTCCAGTACAAAGCCAGGAACAGGGTATTCCTTTCACGACTATCCCCCTGGGGATTATGACGAACAATGAAATCATCATATCCGTTTGCTATTATAAGACGGAACTGATACCGGACTTTATCCGGTACACCCGCCGCAAAGAGGTCGTCGTACGTCACAAATACGACCTGATCCTGCGGTTGATCCATTCGTCCGCCGTATGGTTCCTGAAATATCTGAAACAAATCAACAATGAAGTGGCGCATGCCGAAAAAGCCCTGGAAAAAAGTATCCGCAATGAAGACTTGCTTCGCCTGATGAAACTGGAAAAGAGCATGGTTTACTTCAACACCTCCATCCGTGGTAATGAAGTGATGCTCACCAAACTGCAAAGCATCTTCCAGGAACCGGTTTATATGGACAACGAACTGGTGGAAGATGTGGAAACAGAGTTAAAGCAGGCGCACCTCACAGTCAATATCTATAGCGATATCCTGACCGGCACGATGGACGCATTCGCCTCCATCATCTCCAACAACGTGAACACCATCATGAAGCGCATGACCTCCATCTCCATCATCCTGATGGTTCCCACCCTCATCGCCAGTTTCTACGGTATGAACGTCCCGATCTACGGAGAGAACATGCCACACGGTTTCGCCATCATCGTCATGATCTCCATCACGTTATCGGCCTTATCGTTCTTCATTTTCAGAAAGATCAAATGGTTCTAAATTAAAAAATCCGCTTTACCTTCACAGGCGAAGCGGATTTAAAATCGATAAGCTTTTTCTAATCAAATATCTAATCAGAAAACAATATCTCGGGAAGGATAATATCTAATTCTGATAAATAAGTTGCAAAGGACGTGCCAGAAATGGGAAAGCTGATGCACATCTTCTACAAGCTCCTGATAAACAAGAGTATAAAATCAGTATAAATTATTTGAGGGAAAATAGGAAAAGTGTGGAAAGTGTGGAAAGGATTGAGTAAGGTGTGTAAAAATTCCACAATTCTTACACACCCGAATTGTTTTTATTCGTTAGCAGGATTTTCCAGTCATAATGTCCAACACCAGCTTATCCGTGGCTTCCATACCTTTGGAACCGATAGAAGTCAGATTGATGATCGACTTATCGACATCCTCGTCGATAATGCCCTCAACCGGAGTCACCACCTTGTTTTCCATTGCCATCAGCGCGGACAACATAGCAGTCGAAACACCACTGGAAACTTTCATGGCGCAACTGGGTTTTGCCCCGTCGCATATCATACCAGTAATATTGCCGATCATATTCTTGATCGCATAGGAAATCTTCACTTTATCGCCCCCCATCAGATAGGTAATGCCACAACTGGCTCCCGTGGCAGCCACCACACAACCGCAAAGGGCGGACAGGCGTCCCAGGCTTTGCTTGATATAGATGACCATCAGATGGCTTAGCATCAGGGCACGGATCAACTGTTCTTCCGTACATTCGATATCTTCTGCAAAAGAAAGAACGGGAAGTGTCGCTGCAATCCCCTGGTTCCCACTGCCGGAGTTACTCATCACCGGGATCATGGCGCCATCCATACGGGCATCGCAGGCGGCGGCCGTCATTGCCAGCATATGGGTATAGGCAGAGTCGCCCATATATTTACGTCCGTATGCACCGGAAACAGTCTTGCTAACCGTATGTCCGAAATTCCCCTTCAGGGAAGCCTCGGCCGCTCTCCGGTTCAGATCGGCAGTTTCCAGGATAAAACGGATCTCATCGAGCGGCATTTCCATCGCAAACTCATACACGGTAGAGAAAGAGAGCCTCAATTCATCATCGTCCAAAACATCACAAGAAACCCCTTCTTTCCTCCGGTCTGTCAAGACTACACCATTCTTTTCCACATACACGATATTCGTATGTTCATGGCAGATAATCACCCGCGAAGTTTCATCTCCGGCCGAACAAATCACCTCGATATAGAGCTTGTCGACATTATCCTTTAAAGCGATATGAATCCGTTTATCTTCGATCACCTGCTTTCCTTCGGTAAGTGCCTCAGGTGTCAGGTCGCGCAAAACTTCGAGGCCATAAGCAGACTTACCGATCAGCGTACCCAAAGCAATCGCTATCGGCAACCCGACCATTCCGGTTCCGGGTATTCCTACACCCATTGCATTCTTCAGAATGTTGGCACTCAGAAATACTTCCGTTTTCTCCGGTTTACAGCCTAAAACCTCGGCAGCCTTAGCGGCAGCCAATGCGACCGCAACCGGTTCCGTACAGCCGATAGCGGGAATCACCTCCTGATGTATAAGTTTGATGATTTGTGTTTGAGTTGTTTTATCCATGAATATAGATTTTTGACATTACGCGACAAAGGTAACGATTAAATGAAAACAGAGGAGACTTCAGAGATGCAAAATTGGATAGATTGGACAGCTGTTTGTGAAACTATATATGCATAATGCAATTATATATTTCTTACACATATATAGTTTCTACAAACTACTTTCCAATCTGTCCAAATCCAAGACTACCAAAAATTGCCATCCAAGACATCCCCCTAACCAAGATAGGGTTACAGATGACCAGACGATATGTCAGAAAGTCACCTGTTATTTTTTCAAGAAAAAACTATTCCCCGTGATATCCTTTTTCTGGTTCTCCAGGATACCACCAACCATATGTATTTGTAGTATAAACCGTATTACCTTTATCGTCTTTTGAATATTTATACTTTTTATCATAAGAGAAATAAGGTCTTAAATATTTAATCGATTTTGGAATCTCTGCATTTATTTTATTTGTATAACAAATTATTCTTTTAATATGATTACAATCAGAAAAGTCCAGATTGACAAGTTGATTATTGTAACAATCCAATTCTGCCAAATTAGAGCATTTTGTAATATTCAACAAAACCAATCTATTATTGGCACATCGTAGTTTTTCAAGCCATTTACATCCACTTACATCCAATCTTTCAATCCGATTATTATTACAATCCAAAAAGTCCAAATTAATACATCCACTCAAATCTAAACCAGTAATTTGATTATTAAAACAATTCAAATGAAAATTAGCATTACTGCAACCCACTACATTTATATTAGTGAGATGATTATGTGCACAATCCAAATTACTAAGTCTTGTACAATTACTCACATCAATATCGGTAAGCACATTTTTGCTACAAAACAAATACTCAAGAGACTTGCACCCTTTGAGATTAATTGTCCCGACAAGGTTGTTTTCAGTCAAATCCAATCCTAATAAATTTTGTGCTGAATCATAATCTACACCATACCACTCATCTATAGGCTTGTCACTACACCAATTATCATTACGTTTCCAGCCATCACCGTTTGTATCTTTATAAAATCGTATCAACAAGGCTCTCAAATCTTGAGAATCTATATCCTCATCTCCTGGCTGTTCTTCACTTCCTTCTTCCTTACTATTATCTGTCTTGAAATTTTTCACTTCTCCATATTGATATTCACCGTTTAATGACATATATGCACAATAATAATAAACTGAATTTTCTTGTAATCCATTTAGATGAACACTGAAACTCCCATTCTCATCTGCGGTAGCAGGTATAATTGCATTTGTTCCTGCTGAAAGAGCCGCAGTCATGCCATAACAAATTCCGTAGGTGACACCAGAGGTGTTTTCTATCGGATAAATCCGACCATGACATACAGCTACATTAGTAGAAATATCTGTTGTATTACCAGTTGTTATATTTATATTCAAATCAATTTTAAACGCTTTGGACGGGTTTGCTAAAAATTCCTGCCCTTGGTGCTGGATAATAGGGTAAACAGTGTACTGTGTATTGTGTTTCAAATGATCAAAACGCAAATTCAATGGATTTTTGTAATCTTTGTTGAGTTGCAGTTTATCGGAATCATATACAATCTCTTTTAATTCTTTATTATCATCATAAAGGGCATAACCTATCTGTTGTGGAAATATGAGATCTCTGGAAACCATACTGCTAACGTCTGCACTTCCGGTCATATTGGTTTGAATAACTAATTCTGAAAATTCAGGGAATAAATAACGCGTCCCAATGGGTACTGTTTTGTTTAAAGAAAAATGATTCTTTCCGTCTTCATCAGACCATAATTTTTCCCCTTTAACAAATGCACAAGGACTGATATTGGCTACTGCATCAAGTCTAATGTTCGCATCTTTTTTTATTTCATATAAATCCGTATTTATTTCCGCTCCTGGATTTTTGGCAGGTGAAATGCTTCCATCAATAGTGAACTGAGGAGCAAGTTGTAAGTCAAAACCGACTCCTAATGATTGCATTGGAAGACCTATTCCCAGTTGAAAATTAGCTCCTAATAAGAAAGAACCCTCCACTGTCACGTCTTTTGAAAAATCGGATTCCGAGGTCAAACTCCATTCATGTTTTCCGTCATATTCTTTCCCGTTAATAACCCCATATTCATGATATATTTTTAGAGTGCAAGAAGAGTGTGCGGCGGTCAAAGAGGCGGAAGCATTGAGCGAGTAGCATATTTGCGGTTGAATCGAACATTCCAATATTCCGACCGGAAAACGGATTGGGAAGAGAATGCTTATAGCATCTTTCGCTTCACCTTTTATTGCTAAATCAAAGCCTGTATCCAATTTGTATTCATCATTTGATTGGATACAAATATGTTTCTCTTCACCTAATACTAAAACCTTAGTACGGATTATAGATGAGTACGAACAATCGCCATCAATAGAGAATTCTCCTATTTTACCAATATCATGAGAATACGTAAGAGAAAAATCTTGGCTTATTGTTTCAGTCGTGTCGGAAACAACCGCCTTGGTTTGTATTTCATCTGGCTTATGGATTTGATAGGATACATATTGTTTAAAGACTTCTGTAATATCCGCCAAATCACAATCTACAATAATTTCATCAGCGTTAAGATGAACGCTTTTTACATTCCCTAAAAATCCACGTTCAAAAGGAGTTTGGTAGGCAAAGTTATACAGTACATCCCCTTTAGACGGTTTCAGATCAGAGGGCAACGATGACGTAAATGTGATGGTCAGACTATCTACTGTTTTTACGTAAGGTAAATATCGAGCGTCCAATTCGTAGACATCAGGCTGGTAGATCGTTTCCGGCTGTACGAACGTGATGCTGTCTATTACAGCTAAGGGAATCCGGTAAATGCTGTCCGGCGTATGGACGACTTGCGTTACATATTCATTATGAACTTTTCCTGCTTCGTCATAGGCAGAATACGTGATACTATCTATATCCGAATAAAAAAACGGAGTCAACAATTCTTCGTCATTACGGAATATATATAAGGCTTCTTGCGATTTTGCTGTAAAGCTATCAAACAAGCCACATGTACATAACATGATAAAAAATAACCACCTTTTCATTTTTTCATGATTTTATATGTTATACCATTCACTTGAACAAAATACACTCCGGATTGTAGTTGCTGTATCGGAATAGATATATGACTACTTTCCTCGTTAATACATTTATTTACTATCACTTTCCCTTCTATTGTATAGATGAAAATAGAAGAACCTTTTGTTAGAGAAGGGAACAATAGATATTCATTATTCATGGAAAAAGGTAGTTCTTCTTTAGATGATAATTCGGAAATAGCCACATCTTGTGTTTTCTCGAAAGTGAAACGTTGCATTTGGTTTAAAGCGTAACTCACAGTTAAACTTTTTGTTGTTATGACAAGGTTTGCATCATGGAATGTGATAACTGGTTTCTCTTGCAACTGATAACCGACTTTCGAACCATCTTTAGCCCATACAATAAGAGTTGTAAAACTCTCTGCTGCAAAGATCGGGATTATCGTTAAAAAATATAGTCCCAATAAAAATTGTATTCGTTTCATATTTGTGTGATATTTAAATTGTTATTTTTAATAGAGCATATCCGGTGCTTTTTCATCATCTCTATATTCCTTCCTCTCCAAAACAAATGTTATAACCTGTTCGTTTTTAGTGGCAACAATGTTAGCTCTGCTATAGTCGGAACTAAAACAAATTTTAATGTCTGCATCCTGTACTTGCCAATATCCTCTAATAAATAAAGCTGCGGCGTATCCGGCTGCATCATCTGTATAAAAACCTGTATAGATATGAATATTATTGTTTGTCCTATTATATTTAAAATATGCATTATTGGAAATGCCATCTTTTTTTGTAAAGCACATAATTGATTTATTATTATAGAAAGTAATATAAGAATTTTTTCCAACATTAAAATAGCTATTTATTTAATTATGCTTTATTTTCATTCCATTATCATTTATGGAATAAAGATATTTAAAGTAATAGGTTTGAGCTTTACTGTTTGTAGAAATCAGTACTCCTAATAAGATTGTCAGGAATAAAATAATCTTTTTCATGGCTTTTATTTATTGTATTATTATTTATATGATTCAGTATATCCTTTACCTCCGCAAGATGGGCATGTCTCATGTTGATGATATTTGTCCATTTTACCACATATTTCACAATATTGCAAAGTAATGACAGAACCTCCAGTGTAATCTGGACCATACGTTTTTAAAGGATTTAGACCAGTCCCCTTACAAAATGAACAAGTGGTGCGGACTAATTTAGAATGTTCCATCTCTTGCCCATTGGAGATATTAGAAATAGTCTCCAATGGTGAAGTTGTAGTTATAGGAATGGTATTGATTGTATTGTTTTTCACATAGTAACTTGTTGTTCTATTTGTAGAATATTCTTTTGTGTAAACATATATTTTAACCTCGTTTTGGAGGCTTATGTTGATCCTTTTGAAATCAGTTGAAACATAATAATAGGCTTCACCCCAAAATGAATCCCCTTTATATATCCGAATATTATTTTCCGTTTTTATATATTTCAAGAATCCATTACCAACACTGATACCCTCCTTATCTGAATCATAACATCCCTTAGGATTGAATGTTATAAATTGCCCTGTTTCATTTCCTACTTTTTCAATTTGCTCCTGTATTACTTTTATTTGTTTGTAGTAATAGGTCTGGCTATATCCGATATTAAAAACAAACAAAAAGTAGCACAGAAGAAATATAAAAAAGTGCTTTCTCTGCAGCATCAAATGAAAAATGGTAACCATTTGCTTATTTCATGCAGAATTTTAGTTCCTTTTAACCCTTTATTCAAACACAGAAGCGTGGAAACCACTATGCAAATCCTTGTACTCTTTTTGAAAGTTTCTCAGGTTTTCAAACTACAAGATAAGCATAACGCTTCTTCAAATTCTAATATGTCTTGGAAAGAGTTTCCCCTATCCGAATGCAAAAATACATAAAATCTGTAATATACTACTCAAAAAACTAACATCTACTAAATTTATTTTTGAATCAATCATTTTTTCAAGATGTTTTTTCATTCAGTAAAATACAATATTACCAGCTTTCAGGGAAACACTATACCATTAAATATTCATTTATTAACAAAATAAGATAATCATACAATCAACCACCCACTGTTTCGACTGTAAAGGTTTCCTCTTCCGTGCCGTTGCCACGCCCTTCTTTCAGGCGGACGCTGAACACAGCTTCGCCTGTACGCAACTTCGGGGAGGCCTGCACCATGACATTATAGGTGATACGGTCATCGCGGGTGATTTTGGTGATCTTGACAGGTTCGGACAGTTTCAGATGTTTGCCCTTCTCAACTTTTACTATTGGTTCCACGTCCAAAGCATCCTGAAAGCTGTTATTCACGATCACAAGGGAGATATGGCAGGTCTCACCCGCATTGATCTTATCGTCGCGAGTGACACTGTCCTCTTCCAATAAGATGTCTTCGATCTGCAAATCGGGAAGGAGAACATGCGAAGACGGCGTATAATTCCCCGGATTCCTCTTCTCCACTCTTACCACGTCACCTGTATTTGCAGCGATCTGCGCACCGGCAATTCCTCCGACCGCCGTCCCGACAAACGCCCCTATGTCACCCCCTATATCATCGTCTATAGCATTTCCGACCGCTCCGCCGAAAAGCCATCCGACAAAAGCGCCTATCTGGGCCCCTACACCTGCCCGGTCTTCCCGGCTCATATTCTTCATCGATCCGCATCCCGTCAGAATCAACAAAGACATGATTGCATATAGAACTTTATTTTTCATACTCAGTTATTTTAATCCTTCCAATTAATAAACAAAGATAGCTATCCGTTTGACTTAATGACATCGGAAAGAAGAAAAACCCCTATCCGATTGCGTTTTTTTATGTAAGTTTGCGCCTGATTAAACAAAGAATGATGACAACTCAATTCAAGACTCCGACCGCAGACCTGCAACATCAGTACGATCTTCTGCAGAAAGAATTCGAATATGAAAAAGAGATGTATCGGGAACAAACCGAACGGGCCGGCATACACCGCCGCATCCAACAAGGACTATGCTGGTATCCTGTCGTACCGGGAAAGAGCTATTATAACTCCCTGAACCAACTTGTCGTAGAAATAGGGCGGCTGGAGGACAAAGAGACCGAACACAATTTTGAATATGGCCGTCCGGTCTGCTTCTTCACAACAAAAGGAGGCGGGAAACCTGAATACCTAAACTTCTCGGCTGTCATCAGTTATGTGCAAGACGACCGGATGGTCGTAATATTACCCTCTCCTAACGCACTTACGGAAATACAAAAGGCTGGCGAAATCGGCGTCCAGCTTTATTTCGACGAGACCAGTTACAAGACGATGTTCAACGCCCTGTCTACCGTCATCCAAGCGAAAGGGAACCGGTTAGCTTATCTGCGGGACGTCCTGTTAGGCAAAACACCCGCCGGCCGGCGCACACTTTTCCCCATGCGTTTTCCCTGGCTGAACCTGTCGCAGGAAGAGGCGGTCAATCATGTATTGGCGGCAAAGGATGTGTCTATCGTGCACGGTCCTCCCGGAACCGGCAAAACGACCACCTTGGTTGAAGCGATCTATGAGACTTTACACCGGGAAAACCAGGTAATGGTCTGTGCCCAAAGCAATACAGCCGTCGACTGGATATCCGAAAAACTGGTCGATCGCGGCATCCATGTCCTGCGCATCGGTAACCCGACACGCGTAAACGACAAGATGCTTTCTTTTACTTATGAACGACGTTTCGAATCGCATCCCGACTATGCCGAACTATGGGGAATCCGCAAGGCAATCCGCGAGATACAATCCAATCTCCGTAGAAAGAGCCACAGTGAGAAGGAAACAGTACGCAACCGTCTCTCCCGCCTCCGTTTCCGGGCAACGGAACTGGAAGTAAAGATCGACACGGAACTGTTCGACGAGGCGCGTGTCGTAGCCTGCACGCTGGTCGGATCGGCGAACCGGGTGTTGACCAACCGTAACTTCACGACTCTCTTTATCGACGAGGCCGCCCAGGCACTTGAAGCCGCCTGCTGGATTGCGATCGGCAAAGCGGACCGGGTCATCTTAGCGGGCGACCATCACCAGCTCCCTCCTACCATCAAATGTATAGAAGCGGCACGCGGCGGCTTGGACCACACCTTGATGCAAAAAATAACCGACCGGAAGCCTGAAACTGTCTCACTTCTGAAAACGCAGTACCGGATGAACGAAAGCATCATGCGCTTTCCTTCTCGCTGGTTCTACCGGGATGAGCTGCAATCCGCACCGGAAGTCAAGCATCGCGGCATCTTGGAATTCGATACCCCTGTCGTCTGGCTCGACACAGCGGATTGCCATTTCGAAGAAGACCAACTCACCGACAGCATGAGCCGTATCAATAAAGACGAAGCGACCTTGCTTGTATCGACCTTGCAGAAATATATCGAAAAGATCGGCAAGGAACGGGTATTAGACGAAAGCATTGACTTCGGCCTGATTTCGCCTTACAAATCGCAGGTTCAGTATATCCGCGGACTTATCAAGCGCAATATTTTCTTCAAACCTTTCCGCCGTCTGATAACCGTCCACACGGTAGATGGCTTCCAAGGGCAGGAGCGAGATGTGATCATGATCAGCCTCGTACGCGCCAACGACAAAGGCCGGATCGGTTTCCTCGGCGACCTGCGCCGCATGAACGTCGCCATCACCCGTGCCCGTATGAAATTGATGATTTTAGGAGACGCACCGACACTGACACGACATGCTTTCTACAAAGAATTATACGAATATATCCGGGAGAACGGACAGGTGGTCAGCACTTTCAATAGCCCGTGATGGTTATTTTCGCAACATCTTGGCCTTCTGTATGGGCATATCTATATAGTGTTTTTGGCTCTTCATCAATTTAGGGGCATCCCAATGTCGCCCTACCCTCTTATTGTCACATTCGTAAAAAAGCCATTAGTCCAAATCGAAACTACTACCGCATCTATTTCGATTTTATACCCCGTTTAATTCAAATTACACGCAAGGGTAATATTTTTTAACAAACTACTAATTTTATAAACTACAGAAAATGAATTGACTATGCAAAATCGCCTTTTTTAGGGGGATATTGTATTTTGTGTAAAGCGCATCTCGACAAAACCTCTCTTCGAGAGCAACCGCATCAAAATTCAGTAGGAAGGTTATTTTTAGCACAGTTGTCCTTTCTGTTAAGCGAGCGGAAGCAAAAATTCCGTATATTTGTATCATTAACAAAAAATACAGAGAGGCCATGAAGTATAAATTATTAGTTCTCGACGTAGACGGGACGCTGCTCAACAACCAGAAAGAGATCAGCCCCCGTACCCTGGCTGCCCTTCTGAAGGTACAGCAAATGGGGGTACATATTGTATTGGCATCAGGAAGACCGACTAATGGAGTCATGCCCATCGCTGAAAAGCTGGAACTGAATCATTATGGAGGTTACATCCTTTCTTACAACGGCGGTCAGATCATCAACGTGCAGACCGGCGAACTATTATTCGAGAAACGTATCGATCCGGAATGGATTCCCTATTTCGTACAAAAAGCGAAGAAAAACGACTTTGCCATCTTCACCTATCACAAAGATTTCATCCTGACGGATAAACCGGACAATAAGTATGTCATCCAAGAAGCCAACCTCAACAAGATGCAGGTAGTCGGTGTCGATAACTTCGCCGAAGCCGTCGATTTCTCACCCTGCAAATGTATGCTGGCAAGTGACGACGAAGAGGCGCTCGTCGGCCTGGAAAATCATTGGAAGAAACGCCTCGACGGTGTGCTGGATGCATTCCGGTCGGAACCTTATTTCTTAGAAGTCGTTCCCCAGTTCATTGACAAAGGAAACACATTGGGCGTGCTGATGACCAAACTGTCCGTTTTGCCGGAAGAGGTGATCGCAATCGGCGACGGTGTCTGCGACGTGACCATGTTGCAACTTGCCGGTGTAGGGATTGCAATGGGAAATGCAGAGGATTCGGTTAAGGCCTGTGTGGACAAAACGACACTCACCAACGAGGAAGAAGGTGTGGCCGTGGCTGTCGAACGGGCAATCCTGGCCGAAATACGTCCGACGGAAGTTCCGCTCGACCAACTGAATATGCGTGCCAGACACGCCCTGATGGGAAACCTCGGCATCCAGTATACCTATGCATCCGAAGATCGTGTAGAAGCAACCATGCCGGTAGACGAACGTACCCGCCAGCCATTCGGTATCCTGCATGGCGGAGCGACACTCGCACTGGCCGAAACCGTTGCCGGGTTAGGCTCGATGATCCTGGCCAAGCCGGACGAAATCGTGGTCGGCATGCAGGTCAGCGGCAACCACATGTCATCCGCCCATGAAGGAGATACCGTTCGCGCCGTCGGAACCATCATTCACAAAGGACGCTCTTCACACGTTTGGAATGTCGATGTATTCACATCCACTGATAAATTGGTATCTTCCATCCGTGTAGTCAACAGTATATTAAAAAAGAAATGACACCAGACGAATTAAGGATTTGTAACGTAGTCGACACATTGATCAAAAAGAACCGGAGTTTTGCACTCTGGCGGATACCGGGAGAATCACCCCGTTTCGCCATGCAGACCTCCGGTTCTGCACGTCTTCTCTATCATATCGAGGAACTGGACGAACAGAGTGGTTTCGTCATTGCTCCCTTCCATGTAAGTAAGCAGCATCCGATCGTACTGATCCGGCCGGACATCCAAGAACTTCCGTCCGACGAGGAAATAAAAGTTTCATGCCTATGGAACAAAAGTTCCATGCCTACGGAACAAGAGTTCCATCATAGTGAAACTCTCGTTTCCTACCCGGAAAACCCGAAGGAAGATTACAACCGCCGTTTCAATACCTTCATCGAACCGCTACATCGAAAGCAGTTCGAGAAACTCGTGCTGTCACGCAGCCAGACAATTCCGGCAGGCAAAACGGACTTCTCCCCTGCCGCCGCTTTCCACAAGGCAATCGAGCGGTACAAATATTCGTATGTTTATCTCTGCCATACACCCGAGACGGGCACATGGCTCGGGTGTACGCCCGAAATTATCCTCTCCGGCGAGAAAGGAGAATGGCATACAGTCGCCCTTGCCGGCACCCAACCGCTCCAAAACGGGGAACTCCCGACAGAATGGGACGACAAAAACAGGGAAGAGCAGGAATATGTGGCCTTCTACATCCGCAAGCAGTTGCAAGCATTAGGCATCAAGCCGACAGAAACCCCGCCGGCTCCGGTACGCGCCGGTGAACTGTCGCATCTGAAAAGCGACTTCAGCTTTCCCCTGCCCGATAATAAAAAACTCGGCGAACTGCTGAAACGGCTGCATCCTACGCCTGCCGTCTGCGGGTTGCCCAAAGAAGAGACGTACCGTTTTATCCGGGAAAACGAAGGCTACGACCGGAGTTATTATTCAGGTTTTATCGGCTGGCTGGCCCCCGAAGAGAAGAGCGACCTATATGTAAACTTACGCTGCATGAACATCTTGCCCGGATCATTTGTTTTATATGCAGGCGGAGGCATTCTTGCTTCTTCGGAAACAGAAAGTGAATGGCTTGAAACGGAAGCAAAAATGCAAACGATGAAACGACTTGTTTCAATTGACAATTGAGAATTGACAATTCATAAATTTATAAAGAATATAATCGATGATAGCAAAAAAACTAACTGACCTCATAGGCAATACCCCGTTGTTAGAGTTCTCAAACTTTAACGCAAGCAAAGGACTGAAAGCGAAAGTAATCGGAAAGCTGGAATATTTCAATCCGGCAGGTAGCGTAAAAGACCGCATTGCATTGGCAATGATTGAAGATGCGGAAGAAAAAGGCTTGCTGAAACCGAAGGCAACAATCATAGAACCGACCAGCGGTAACACCGGCGTAGGGTTGGCTTTCGTCTCGGCCGCCAAAGGTTATAAATTGGTACTGACAATGCCCGAAACGATGAGCCAGGAACGTCGTAACCTGCTGAAAGCATTAGGGGCCAATCTGTTCCTCACACCCGGAGCAGAAGGGATGAAAGGCGCCATCGCCAAAGCGGAAGCATTGCGTGACGAAACACCCGGCTCCATCATCCTGCAACAGTTTGAAAACCCGGCAAACCCGGCCCGGCATGCTACAACCACCGCACAGGAAATCTGGCGCGACACAGACGGCAAAGTCGATATCTTCGTCGCAGGAGTCGGAACAGGCGGTACGGTAAGCGGCGTTGGCAAAGGACTGAAAGCGCACAATCCGGATGTCAAAATCGTAGCTGTGGAGCCTGCCGACTCGGCTGTGCTCTCCGGCGGCAAACCCGGACCGCATAAGATACAGGGGATCGGCGCAGGCTTTATCCCTAAAACCTACGACAGCTCGGTAGTGGATGAAATCATCCAGGTAGAAGGAGACGACGCCATCCGCACATCACGCGAACTGGCACAAAAGGAAGGCTTGTTGGTCGGCATTTCTTCCGGTGCAGCCGTATATGCCGCCCTGCAACTGGCCCGGCTCCCGGAGAACGAAGGAAAAACGATTGTGGCACTATTGCCGGATACGGGCGAGAGGTATTTGTCTACGGTGTTGTATGCGTTCGAGGAATATCCGTTATAAAAGAGAAGAGAAAAAACTATCCCGTTCCCGCGCTTGACGCGGGATCGCATTAAAACCGACCTTATAAAAATCTGATTGATAAGGTCTGTCTTTTTGTGGCCCCGCATCAAGTGCGGGGACAAGGGGATTTTGACACCCTCCAAATATCATCTTATTGGAGACCAATAGGCAGAGCAGAGCCCTGCCCCTACGAAACGACAATTGTTTTATTCCTTATAATCCTTCCGATAAGAACAAGAAGTCTCTGTCGGGAAGTCTTTCGGAACTTTCTGAGTCACTTTTCCGGTTGCCGCCCATTCGGCTCCGCGAAGCAAAAGCACCTGGAAGCCCGTACACTGCATTGCTATATTATCTTCCGGAGTAGCACCGGCATGTCCGAGCATCGTATGGAAGATGCGGGCATTCCCGTAATCGACAGTAAAGATTAGCGGTTCTTCACGACCGGAACCGTTTGTTTCCTTATCCGAATAGGCCGTGTACAAAATATCCCGGATATTGCCCGGTCCCCGCATACGGTCGTAAAGTTCATCTTTGGCATGACGCCATTTCAAGGGCAGGCCTTTCACGATAGGATGCACTTTGTCACGTCCGTTCAATACATATTCGTGCTGGCGTCCATGCGAACCGCCGACACCCGCCGAACTGTCCTTGACCAGCTTGCCGTCCTGCCAGTACACATAAGGGCCGGAATTCTCGTTACGTCCTTCCCAACCTCCCAAGGCACAGATTTTATTAAACTCCGGCCATTTGGAGAAAGCATTGTCGGCCGCATGATAGATGACAACACCACCGCCGTTCTGCACATATTCCAGGAAACGGCGGTTCGTCTCTTCCGGCCACGAATCTCCGTTATAATCCAGCACTACCAACTGGTAAGGGCTGAAGTCGAGCACAAAGCCGGACATGTCCTTACCCTGTTCGGGAGAGACGGCAAAGTCCACATCAAAACGGCCGGAATTTTCCAGGATTTGTTTCAACACAACATGGCTCACCTGCCAGTTATGATTGTTTTGTCCTGTGATCAGTAATGTTTTAATCGGCTTACGCGCCGAAACCGTACAAGCTAACAAGAGAGAAAAGACAACAAAAAGCAGCTTTCCAAAATGTAAATGTCTCATGGTATTTTATGGTTTAAAGATTTGTTTAAGGCAAATGTACTAAATCAATATGAAATATGTACTTTTGTGGCCTTAAGAAAAAATACATCCATGATGAAATATTTATCCCGAATACTATTGATAACATTCGTATTTGTTTTTTCAGCCACTTATAGCCATGCCGATAGCTGGCGTGACAAGACTGAACTGCTCATCTATTCTCCACGCTATTTCGGTCCGAACGCTTTCCCGATCCCGGAAATGAGGGACGGACAGGTGAGCGAACGGTACGAGGTGGAAGTACGGGGCGAATACCATTATTATACGGGTGACAAGACCTGGGACATCGTGGGGCGTGCCCTCCTACCGTTCTTCAGGGGGCGCGCGGGAATCGAAGTGAACTGGTGCTTCAAGGAAAAATATAAGATGACGCCGGAAACGCGTGACGAACGCTTTGCCGTGGAGACGGAAAGCCCAATCAAATATAACGGTGATATCGTTATCAGTTCTTTTTTCCAAGTCCTGAAAAGCGAAAAATGGGTGGATGCGACCATCAGTGCCAATATCAAAACAGCCAGTGGAGGCCGCCTGTGCGACGCCCGTTTTACAGATGCCGCATCCTACTGGTTCGACGTAAACGTGGGCCGGAACCTGTGGAAAAGCACCGACGGAAAAGCCTCGATCCGTATGCAGGTGCTCGCCGGATTCTATTGCTGGATGACGAACGACATGGTGCATCGCCAGAACGACGCCATCTCTTACGGAGTCGGGTTCACCGGTAAATACAGAGGCTTCACGCTCGCCACCAACCTGGCCGGGTTCTACGGATACGAGAACAATGGCGACCGCCCCATACACTGGCGCAACAACCTCAGATACGAGATCAAGAAAAACATCATCTCCTTCCGATATACACACGGAATGAAGGACAACCTGTACGAGACTTATTCGTTAGGATATATCCGGTGCTTTTGAGAATCGGGAATTAAAAATTGAGAATTGAAAGTTAAACCAACGGCCTTCGCTCCCTGTTTAAGGGGAGATGAAGATTAATCGGATAGTAAAGCTGAAGCTGGTAGATGCCAGACTCTATTTCGTGAGTCTGATCGTTGGGCTGCTGACCGGATTGGTGGCGGTTCCTTACCACTATCTGCTGCAACTATTCTTCAATATGCGGAAGAACTTCTTCCAGTCCTCGCCTCCCTGGTATTATCATATTGTCTTATTCCTTGCCCTATGGGGAGTCCTCTGCTCCGTCGCCTGGATGGTCAGGCGGTGGCCTTACATCGGAGGTGGAGGCATTTCGCAGACACGGGGTGCGATCAACGGACGCATCGAGTATGCACATTCCTTTCGTCAACTACTGGCCAAATTCGCGGGCGGTGTCCTGACGCTCAGCAGCGGCCTCTCGATGGGACGCGAAGGACCTTCTGTGCAAATGGGTTCTTACATAGGCGACCTGGTCAGCAAATGGGGACATATCCTGAGCGGCGAACGCAAGCAGCTCCTTGCCGCAGGCGCAGGTGCTGGACTGGCAGCCGCCTTTGCCGCTCCCCTTGCTGCCGCTACTCTGGTGATCGAATCGATCGAACGCTTCGATGCTCCGAAAACGGCTATCACGACGATCCTGGCCGGTGTCGTCGCCGGAGCGATCGCCAGTACGATTTTCCCGATCAACCCGTATCACGACATACAGGCCATCGTACCCGACCTGTCGATAGGACTACACATCAAACTGTATATCCTATTTGCCGTCATCGTATCGGTTTTCGGCAAATTCTATTCCCTGCTGATGCTATATGCCAAACGGATGTTTCCTGCGATCCGGCAACCCGAATATATCAAGTTGTTAGGTCTTTTGGTCATGGCATACGTCATTTCACTGACGATCACCGACCTGACCGGTGGAGGCGAACAGTTCCTGATGCAGCAGGCGGAAGGTGGCAGCAACAATATCTATTGGATAGCAGGAATGATGTTCCTGCACATGGTGTTTACCGTTTTCTCCTTCTCCTCCGGATTGCCGGGAGGGAGCTTTATCCCGACCTTGGTGACAGGCGGACTGATCGGTAAACTCTATGCCCTCATTCTGGTACAGCACGGGATCATCGGGATGGAAAACGTGAGCTATGTCATGCTGATCGGGATGGGCGCCTTCCTGATCGCTGTCGTGCGCACTCCTATCACAGCTATTATCCTGATTACGGAGATCACGGGGCATTTCGAGGTATTCTATCCTTCCATCGTCGTAGGCGGACTCACCTATTATTTCACGGAACTATTGGAAATTAAACCGTTCAACGTAATGTTCTATGAAGAGATGATCAACAAACCGATATTCCGGGAGCAGAAGCGGCTGACTCTGGATGTGGAGGTGATGGCCGGAGCCTATTTCGACAGGAAAGAGGTCGATACGCTCGAACTTCCCAACCATTGCGTAATCATGAATATCCACCGCGACCGCAAAGACATCTCCCCCACCGGACAAACCATCCTGCCCGGTGACCAGCTCACTATCGAACTGGATGCTCAAGATATAGAAAAACTGTACGAGCCGCTGGTGAGCATGGCCAACATCTACTAAAATATCCCAGCCAGCAACTTTAAACATCCTTTCGGCCACCTCAATTTATTGGGTGTAAAAACCCTAACAATTTCTTAGGGGAATTATAATCCGGAATTATCAGGTTTTTATGCGAAAGGGACTTCATTTTTTTATACTTTTGTCAGGATAACAAACGCCATATTCTGCCATGAAAGTAATTATCTGTTGTATCTCCTTCCTGCTTCTATCCATATGCCCTTCGCTTCTGGCGATGGAAGGTACGGGAGTCGCACTGAAAGTCAGCCTGTCCGGAAAAATATACAAACGTTTCTCTTTCGTTCTGGAAGAAGATATCCGTCCACGCGACGACTTCAGGGAAGCCGGATGGTTCCTTACCACAGGAGAGATCAACTATCGCATTTTGCCGAACTTACGGGCGGGAGCCGGTTATATGTCGTTAGTCCGCTACAAGGCATCGGAGGAAGTGCGCAACCGGTATTACCTGTACGCCTCAGGTTCTCACCGGTTCGGAGCATTTAAAATTGCGATCCGGGAGCGCTTTCAGAGCACGTACAGGAAAAATTGCCTGCATCCGACCAACTACCTCCGCAGCATGCTCACCCTCTCCTACCGGATCGCCTCTTCAAGATTTGAACCTTTCATCTATGTAGAGCCTTTTAACAACGTAGGCTACAACGGGAAGATGCGTGCCGACAAAATCCGCTATTCCGCTGGCTGCGATTACCGGATGGATACCAAAAATTACATCCAACTCTACTACCGCTACCATACTTTCAACGTATACGACCCGATCAACTACCGCCACGGCATCGGTCTGACCTATTCACACCGGTTCTGATTCAGGAAGGTGTGACACGGGTATGATAGAGTGATAGAGAAACGGCGATTCTCTTTCTGCCGTTTTTTAAGGTTGCGCTTTGGCCTCCTCTGTCAAAAATATCACTATCTTTGCCCCCGGAATACCAAAAATGTTCCTTTACATTATTCACCGAGTGCTTGATAAACCTCGTTAAAAACAAGAAATATGCAGAAGACATCTACTGTAACCGTACCGTTCATGCTATTAGGCATCCTGTTCAATATCTGCCTGGTAGCTTCAAACCTGTTAGAAACCAAAGTCATCCAGGTATTCGGCATCACAGCGACTGCCGGACTGATCGTTTTCCCGATCTCTTATATCATCAATGACTGTATCGCCGAAGTATGGGGATTCAAGAAAGCACGCCTGATTATCTGGAGCGGGTTCGCTTCGAATTTCCTTGTAATCGGATTTGCGCAATTGGCGGTACTGTTGCCTGCCGCCCCATTCTGGGAAGGCGAAGAAGGCTTCAACTTCGTGTTCGGGATGGCGCCGCGCATCGCTATAGCGAGCCTGATGGCCTTTCTTGTCGGTTCGTTCCTGAATGCTTATGTGATGAGTAAGATGAAGATTGCTTCGGCCGGAAAGAATTTCTCTTTACGAGCCATCGTCTCCACATTGGTCGGCGAGAGTGCCGATTCGATGATCTTTTTCCCGATCGCTTTCGCCGGACTGATACCGGTAGGCGAACTCTTCATCATGATCGGGACACAAGCGGCTCTGAAATCTCTCTATGAAGTAATAATCCTTCCAGTCACCATCCGTGTGGTAAACTACATCAAGAAGGTGGACGGAAATGATGTATATGATGTTGGGACATCATACAATATACTAAACGTGAGAGATTTATAAATCACAATAGATGTGAAATCATAATTCATAATTCATAATTCATAAATCCAAACAAATGTGACCAGTCCTCACGGGGCTGAGGCGTATAGGTATGGAATCCAAGTGATTCCGCCGTACGGCAATTGGGGATAGCATCGTCTATGAAAAGAGTTTCTTCCGGACGGATATTGGCGTCTTGCAGGACGTATTCGAAAATTTCAGCATCGGGTTTCAACAGATGGAGGCGATAGGAAAGATAAATATGATTGAAAAAGTCGGAAGCATGGTGGCCTTTATAGGAGAAACAGGTCTTTTCCGACCAGTCCCAATGAATCTCGTTCGTATTGCTGAGCAGCATCGTATTATAACGTTTCCGGAGGTCGAGCAAAAGATCCAGTTTATAGTCCGGAACATCATCGAGCATGGCGATCCAGGCGGCATCAATCTGCTCGTCCGTCAAAGGCTGTTTGGTCAGATGACGGATACCGTCGCGGAACTCGGCTACCGTGATGGAACCCAACTCGATCTTCATGAACAGATCCTTATGCTGGTAATTATTGACAATCTGCTCGCGTATATTCGCGACCCCCAGACTCTCGAATGCCTCGATACATCGATTACGGGTGAGATTGATAATCACGCCGCCAAAATCTATAACCAAATTTTTTATGCCTTCCATGACCTTCTTTTAATTAAAAATTGACAATTGATAATTGACAATTTTGATTCTAACTATTTACTACCAACGACGGCGGCGACGTCTGTGATGCCGTTGCCGCTGTTTATATTGACGTATCCTGCGATACACCAGCCAGACAAATAACACTCCGAACACGGCAAAGATCAGCAAGACGATTCCAGTATTCAAGTTATCCCCTTTCACACGGCTCCACATCTCCAGAACCAGTTCCGTCCGATCACCGAAATCGCGGATCATGGCGCAACGCTCTACCACCTTGCAGTCGGGATATTGTACTGGATTGATCCGGATACTATCCGCACCGGGACCGAAAAAATAACTCAGGTCGGAAACCTTTTCGATTGTCGAATCGATTTTAGCTTCCATGATTTCAGGAGTCGCAATGGCACTGACATAACCGATAGCGTCCATATTTCGCAAAGCGACGTCCGGACGACAAAGATAATCAATAAAATAACTGGCTGCCTTTACATTACGGGCATATTTAGGGATCGCCCAGCCGTCGTACCAGATATTGCTGCCTTCTCGGGGCACTTCATAATCCAGCTCCACACCGACAGCCTCCGCCTCATCCATCGCCCAGACCGCATCTCCGCTCCAGGTAAAGTTGAGCCAAGCCTTGCCTTTCGTCATCATCTCCTTGCCGAAGTCGGCTTCCCAACCGGCAATGTTGGGTTTCATCTTTTTCAGAAGTTCTTCGGCTATGGCGATCGCTTCGGGAGAATTGTCGTTCATCAGTTGCTCGACCGTCACAGTCCCATCTTCCAGTTCATTCGCATGGGCGTAAATAATGGCCGTACCGTAGGAGTCACGATAGCTGTCTTTCATCAATATCTTGTTTCTGAACTTCGGGTCCCAAAGACACTCCCAGCTTTCGACCTCTTTCTTCTCCACGAATTGCCTGTTATACAAAATTCCTGCCGTTCCCCACATATAAGGGACGACATAGTCGGTCGTCTTCCGTCCCGGCTGGCTTAGCTTGTTCAGTTGCCCGCGGATATAAGGAGAGACATTATCCAGATAATCCGGTGTCTTTCCGAAATTGCGATCTATCGGGACAAGAAGGTTTTTCTTCAACATCCGTTCGATGATATATTCGGACGGACAGATCAGGTCAAAATCTTCATGCCCGCGTTCGATCTTAGTAAGCATGATCTCATTGATATCGAACACCTGGTAGATGATCCGGATATCTTCGCCGGTCTGCTCCTTGTACCAGGCGGGAAATTCGGCCAAGACATCCTCGTCGATATAGTCTGCCCAATTGTAGACTTTCAAAATATGGCTGCGCTCCTCATCCGTACGATTGCATGAAGACATAAAAGTCAAAAGAGAGAGGCAACTTGCTATTATTGTAATCAGTTTATTCATTTCCTGCTTTTCTCCATTAGCTTTTGGACTTCTCCGCCCGTTTATTAATCACAATCAAAAGGACAAGTACCGTCACAAAGATGATAGTCGACAGCGGACGCAACTCCGGTGTCAGTCCCCCTTTGCGGGCATCCGCATAAATAAAGGTCGATAGGGTTTCCAGTCCCTCGTTGCCGATCGTAAAGATGGTAACGGCAAAGTCGTCGATCGAAAGCGTAAAAGCCAGTATAAAGCCGCTGATCATGCCCGGACGAATCTCCGGTAGAATCACCTTGCGCAACGCCTGGAAAGGAGTCGCCCCCAAATCGAGCGCCGCCTCATAGACATTCTGGTTCATCTTTTTCAGGCGTGGCATAACACTCAGCACCACATAAGGCGTACAAAACGTGATATGCGCCAACACAACCGTCGTGAATCCCTGAGAGACACCAAAACTCACGAACAGCAGGAAAAGAGAGACACCCGTAATAATATCTGCATTCATCATCGGGATCGCATTCGCAAAGTTCATCACCTGGCGGGTCCGCGACCGCAGGTTGAAAATACCGATAGCAGCAATACTACCCAACAGCGTGGAGACGGTCGCCGCAATCATCGCAATGGCGAACGTATTCCATAACGCGCTCACCAACGAACGCTGCACACCTCCTGTAAACAGCGAACTATACAGTTTGGTTGAAAATCCCGTCCAGTTACCCAAGACCTTCGCTTCGGTAAACGAGAAAATCATAATAATCAGAATCGGGGAATACAGCAGCGCCAGCAGCAACCACAGATATCCTTTTGCCATCCATTTCGTCATCATATCACACCTCCCCCTTCGTTTGAAGCGTTGTCTTCATCGTTCGTAAAGAGGATGGTAACGCCGATCAGCAACAACATAATCAGAGAAAGCGCCGCACCATAATTCCACATGCCATTATAAATATTTTCCTGCACGGTCGTACCGAACAGTTTGATGTTATTCATCGTCAGCAACTCGGCAATGGCAAACGTGGAAACCGTCGGCATGAAAACCATGACGATCCCGCTCATTACGCCGGGCATCGAAAGAGGCAGGATCGTCTTCATAAAGACCTGAAACGGATTGGCTCCTAAATCTTGGGCTGCCTCGATCAGGCTACGGTCCATCTTTTGCAACGTATTATAAATCGGATAGATCATGAACGGAAGGAAGTTATACACCATACCGAAAACCAACGCCCCCTCTCCCAACGGCAGATTCAGAAAATCGAACAAGGCCACCGTAGCCAGCGTACGGATCAGGATATTCACCCACATCGGCAGGATGAATAGCACGACCATCGTCCGGGAGGTATTGAAACGCTCCTGACTCAAAATATAAGCAGCCGGATAGCCCAGGATGAGACAGGCAAGCGTCGTGATAATCGCAATCCCGATCGAATAGATAAACGTGTTCATCGCTTCGGGATGCACCATGAACTTACGGAAATTAGCAAAAGTGAAGGCTCCGTCGGCATCTGTAAACGCATATAATACGATCAGCAACAAAGGCATTACGACAAAAACAGCCAAAAACAGGGCATAAGGAATCGTCCAGTTCTTACGCCGCATAAAAAAAGCTGAAATCTTACTTATCACTTCCTTCCTTTTTAGTTGATTGAACAATCCGTATATTTTCGGGAGCGATCGTGATTCCGACCCGGTCGCCGTCGTCCCAGACATCATTGGTGTCGACAAAGATATCTTCGTCCCAGTCGGTAAACACTGTCAAATGATAATGGTTGCCTTTGTAGAGGATAAATTTCACTTCACCGGTCAGGCGGCCGTCTTCCTCGTTGTCTTCCAGGATGACGCGGTCAAAGTCTACTTCGACCTGCACCGGTGTTTCCGGCTCAATGCCGGATACCTCTCGGCATTCGAACGTACAGCCTAAAAATTCCACATGCGTGGTATCGACCATCTTTCCTTCGAACGTATTGCAGATACGTTCCTTCTTCATCACGTGGATATCGAAGGGCTTAACCAGCAGACCGACTTCCTGTCCGGCATCGAAGCAATGGTAGTCCTGCACCATAAATTCATAGCCTTCCGGCGTCTGCACCATCATTTCGTAATGAACCCCCTTGAAAATGGAAGAGGTAACCGTCCCAGTCAGCATGGCGGCTTCAGACGGCTCAAAAATATAAATGTCTTCCGGACGGAGCACAACATCCACCGGGGTTTGTTCTCCGAAACCTTCGTCCACGCATTCGAACTCATGTCCGGCAAAGGATACTGATTTATCTTTGATCATCAACCCGTTCAAGATGTTGCTTTCGCCGATAAAGTCGGCGACAAACGAGTTGATCGGTTCGTTGTAGATGTCGATAGGCGTCCCGATCTGTTGGATTTTCCCTTCGCTCATCACGACGATCGTGTCGCTCAGGGTAAGTGCTTCCTCCTGATCATGGGTGACATAAATAAAGGTTATTCCGAGAGACTTATGCATCTCTTTCAACTCCATCTGCATATCCTTGCGCATCTTGAGGTCGAGGGCAGCCAGCGGTTCATCCAATAAAAGCACTTCCGGTTCGTTCACAATAGCCCTGGCAATCGCGACACGTTGCTGCTGTCCGCCTGAAAGGGAATCCACATCACGATATTCGTAATCGGTCATTCCTACCATCTTGAGAGCCTGCTTCACCTTTTTCTCGATTACAGCAGCCGGAAGTTTTTTCAGCTTCAGGCCGAAAGCGATGTTATTGAAAACATTCAAATGAGGGAAAAGAGCGTATTTCTGAAATACGGTATTGACCGGACGTTTATGAGGGGGTGTTTGCGTAATTTCTTTTCCCGCAATGGTTATTATACCCTCAGAAGCAGTCTGGAATCCGGCAATCAGACGTAACAATGTCGTCTTTCCGCAACCGGACGGCCCCAGAATGGTTACAAACTCGCCCTTACGGACAGACAAATTCACATCATTCAATACGGCCTTGTCTCCAAAGAATTTAGACACATGCTCCACACCGATGATGCAGTCAGATTTTTGCATAGACAGATTCCCCTTTACCAATACTGATTAAACATATTTCTGCTTCTTCACGTAAAAAGCGGCACAAAGGTAATAATTAATTGATAATTGAGAGTTGAAAATTGAAAATTACGGTAGAGTCTTACTTCTCGGCAATACCAGATTCAGAACAACCCCCAGCAGAGCCGAGAGCCCGATACCGGCCATCGTGAAGCCACCGAATTCGATAGCGGCGCCACCAATCCCAAAAGTTAGGATCAATGAAACGATGATCAGGTTGCGGGTATCGCCCAGATTGGTCCGGTTCTGGATCAAGCTGTTGATACCGACAGCAGCAATCGTTCCGAACAACAACAGCATGATACCTCCCAATACGGCAGCGGGAATCGATTTAAGCAACGCACTGATCTTTCCGAACACGGAAAACACAATACCGCTTACGGCAGCAATGCGGATAACGGCCGGGTCCGTAATCTTCGTCAGCGAGATAGCTCCTGTCACCTCCGAATAGGTCGTGACGGGAGGACCACCGATCAATCCGGCAACGATACATGCCAGACCGTCTCCCAACATAGTGCGGTGAAGCCCCGGATCCTTTACGAAGTCCTTGCCCGTCACCTCATTGATAGCATACACATCACCTATATGTTCGATTACCGGAGCAATCGTCACCGGAATCATAAAAATAACCGCTTCCCACGACAATGAAGGCTTCACAAATTGAGGGAATGCCAACCAGGGAGCTTCTATCACCGGCTTGAAGTCAATCAAGCCGAACAGGCTAGCAGTCAGATACCCGACAATAATTCCACAGAAGATAGGGATCAATCTCAACATTCCCCGTCCCAACATAGAGGCGAGGATAGCGGTAAGCAGAGCTACCAGTGCCAACAGCCAGTTTTCCTTTGCCATATTCACACCTGAATCTGCCAGCGAGAGACCGATCAGGATAATAACCGGTCCGATCACCACCGGCGGAAAAAGCCGTTTGATAAAACCGATCCCCCTCCACCGGACCAACAAACTCATTAATCCATAAACGGTGCCCACGGCCACCAAGCCGGACATCGTACCGGGCAACCCGTACAATTCCGTCGCCTTTATGATAGGCGCCACAAAAGCAAAACTGCTTCCCAGAAAAATAGGGACTTTCCCTCTCGTTACCAGATGAAAGATCAACGTGCCGATACCCGCCGTAAAAAGAGCGGTAGAAGGATCAAGGCCAACCAGCAGAGGAACGAGAACAGTCGCACCAAACGCTACAAACAGGAACTGAACGCCTACTACCGTTTTCTGGATAGGATTCAAGGGTTTCATATTATCCATTCGTTTCTTAATTTACTTTTTGCAAATATAGCACAATCTACACATCTGGCAATTCAATTGTAGAGCAACCATACCAAATTCATTTTTTAGTAACACGATCTTATGAGCTACATAATATAAGGAATAATATTTCCCCGCTATAAGAAAATTTATATACATAGGCATAAAAACATCGGAGTGCCTATTAATTCTATAAGGGGGTGTGTCAAAATTGGCACACCTTTTTTTATGCACAAGGCCCCGACTTTCAC